>Ga0315914_1002589_pt1 | contig 27668 bp, 12 predicted proteins | sample MpolenodulesMG_FD_203920 | JGI IMG/M metagenome (GOLD analysis project Ga0315914, IMG submission 203920) | Medicago polymorpha root nodule microbial communities from Los Angeles, California, United States - elongated nodules | ecosystem: Host-associated > Plants > Roots > Nodule | place: USA...
TATAAGTTATGATATCAAATTCCTTCATATAAGATGAGTGTCACGGAATGCACCTCATTATTTATGTGATGACTCGTCTTATATGAGGGAATTCGATGTAATAACATATATAGCTGATTCTGCGTAATACATGTTGTGTTCTCTTAATCTTTTGACACTTCAATATCAACATCTTCAGCAAACTAACAAGAATTTAATCTTTTGAAAGGAACAATATAACTTCTGAGTGAATGCTTGAGAGTTGTTGTTTAACAAGTTTGAATTTATTCAATTTCAGAGGTAAGACAACTGTTGTACCACATATCTCTACCCGGATGTAATGTAATGATAGGACATATTTATGAACTTTATGTAATGTAATGTAACTTTTATTCGAATTTATTTAATACACAATTTTTATTCGAATTCACGCTGAGTTTAATTAGTCTTTTTTCGATTTTTTTCTTACACAATTTTAATTCGAATTTATTTATTCAATATGTAATCATTAAATAAATGAAAATATAAAACGTGAAAAAACTTTTAAAAAAAAGTGCAAAACTGCATGCATGCAACGTGAGTTAATTCACGTTGACCCATGCATGCAACGTGGGCAACGTGAGTTAACTCACACAGGTTGGCCGGTTGTTCATGCACCAAAAACACGTTTTTTTTGGACGGTGATCAGTTATTCAACCTTGATTTCACATCATTTTTACACGTTTTTTTACACTTTTTCGACTGCAAATAATAGACAAAAATACACTATAACAAACCAAACCATGTTATTCATTTACGAAGAGCTACAAGTCTAACCTAAAAACAAAATAAGTCAATGATAATACTAAGACAACCAAGTGGTTGGACACACAACAAATGTAAAACAAAATTAAACCATTTCACATGTGATTTAATACAACACCACGATAAAAGCTCGATGTCCTAAATCATCTGATTCACATTTACCTGCAGACGATTAAAAATGATATTATTCATTGATTTCTAAATAGACCATATACACGTAAATCAAATAGAATTAAGTCTGTCAATCTCAACAACCTTTTACGTGCAACAAAGATCAATCAAATGGTTGGACGTGAGTAAGATTGTAATTGATAAGAACACTAGATATGTCTAATCAACTAAGAATGGCCTCTAAAATTTGACAAAAAATATGACTTTACAAAAATAAATGAACAATTTCCTCAACTCTATAACTACTCGCAGCAAGTCATGAATTTGAATTAAAAACGACACGTCTAATCAAAGTGTCTTTCATTGGATACCTAATATTTAGTAACTCCAAACACACAAAAAGACTTCATTGACGAAATTTTATTCCAAATATTATCGTAAAAAGACAATGTATCAACTCCTCAGATCCGACTCCTATAAAATGAGAAATTCAATTTAGATTATAAAGTGGTTGATATTAAATATTAATTCAAAAATCAAAGGTAGATAATATAGGGATTTGGAATGTCCCAATTGGAGATTTCACGTGATTTTCCCCCGATTGCAGTATCCACCACTAAAACACTCCATCTCTATTTTTTTATAATGGCAAAATGCATTTTTGACCCTCCAAGTTTTCAAAATTAGTACTTTCGGCCTCCCTGGTTTGCAAATTGCATTTTTAGCCTCCCAACTTTCACCCCCTTTGCAAAACTGTGGTTCTCCCTAATTTTGACCTGGTCAACAATGATATGGCAAACTTTTTCATGTGGTACCTGTTAATTATATAAATATTGTTGACTGGATATTTTTATAATTATTTAAATATTAATAATAGTGAATTTATCATTTTACTAAAAAAAAAAATCATTTGTTAAATTAAAACTCAACAATCTTCATCTTCTACCTTCATTCGCATCTTCAAACTATCAGAAATTTAGAATCACACACATGTACCAAAACAGAAAAATTAAACATTTTGTCTAGATCTAGCATCTCTTTCTATCGTCTCCACTCATCCCATGAATAACACTCTTTCTCGCTGAAATCATATATTGTAGACATTGTTAACATATCTGGTAGGTGGAGATCTTGAAGATGAACCATTGACGACTGTAAATGGAGCCGGTTTGTGATTGGTAGCGATAGCGGAGACAAGGTTTGAGATGAGGATGGAGTTGAAACAAACTTCATTGACGAGGGAGCAGAGGAATGAAGGATAAAGGTAGATGAAGGTGAAGAAGGAAATACATAGGTAGTGGGAGCATTCCTTCCTCCAATTAGGGGTGAGAACAGGCTTGACCGTCCGACAGGGACTTACGACCTAGCATATTTAAAGTCTAGCTCGACCTAGCTTATTTAATAAGAAGATTAGACTCAAGCTTTTTATAAAGCTTATTTAATTAAATAGGCTAGGCTAAGGCTTACAAAAAAGCTTATTAAGCCTATCAAGTCGGCCTATTTAACTTTTTATATATAATAGTCACTCCGGTTCTATTTACAAGAGAAAGTTGACTTTTTAAATACATTGAATAATGTATGTATTTAGTCAAAAACCTAAACCAAATACATAAATTATTTAATGTATCTAAAAAGTAATTTGTTTCTTGTAAATAGGACCGGATGGAGTATCTCTTCAATCATTAATATTTTTTTTATTTTTTTTTTATAAACTTAAGCCTTCATATGATTTGGTCATTTACTAGCAGGACTATTGGTGCGATTAGACCTTCATAAAATTTCGTTATTTAATAGCAGACATATTCGTGTGTTTTAGGCCTTGGTCTATTTAGTAGTAGGCTTATAGGTGTGGCTAGGCTTTAGTGTAAAATATGTTTTCAAATAGGTTTTCATGCTTCATTGGGCCCTTAAAAAGGTCACGTCAGACCTTAAAAATGAGCCTATGACGGGTAATAGGTCAGACTCAGGCCTATACTTTTTGAAGTAGGTCAGACTTAGGGCTTACAAAGCCCGGCCCAACCTAGCTCATTTCCATCCCTACCTCCAATTCTTATTTCGTGAATTTTTGGGTTTGAAGTTGTAAAGAGAGTAGTTGCAATGTTTAATGTTTTGCAATTTTTATTTTGCTTTTTAATCAAATTCCACACAAACGCTTACGTGGCAAATGCTTTATGATTTCTTTTGCCACATTAATGTTAACCAAATCAAAATCAGAGACGACCACATGTTTTTAAAGGGGGTGAAAGTTTGGAGGCTAAACGTCTGATTTTCAAACTAAAGGAGTCAAAATTGTTGGTTTTGGAAACTTGGGGGATCAATAATGAATTTTAACTGTTTATGTTTTAAAAACTTTCTCTTTTGTTTTTTTTAAAGGTCAAGATTCTATTGGTTGTCACTAGACGGATTTCTCGTGGGAGGGAATCTGCTCCCATATTACGTATATCATAACAAAATATGAGTTTGTTAAAATATCCATTGATTTTCTCATTTTAAACTTTATTATTTTTTAATATAAATCACAACTTCACAATCATGAACAAAAAATCAAATCATTTAAATACGTAAAATAAATTTGTAACTTCTTTCAAAGGATATTTCTAATTTCATTGTTTGAATGCATAGTTAATAACAAAGAGTAAAAACCAAAAACCAAACCAAGAAATTCCTTTTTATACAACAAGTACAGATAATATAACGACAGCTAACACATTACCCAATAAAAACTATAGTTGAAATAGAACTGCACTTCATATGATTGATTCCAGGGAAAGAAACCATAATAAAAGTGTGTCATTGGAGAATAAAATGAAATCACATGCAATAAGATTACAATAACAATAAAAACAAAAACCATTGATTAATCTCAATATTATTATATCCCATTCTATATAGCATAAACATATAATAAGAAAACAAAGAATAATAGATGATATTAAAAGTGGTGGATAAAGAAAGGGACCACGTGAGAAGGAGGTGGTGTTGTGGGCCATAGGAAGAGATCCCGGGAGGTTGGACCGTACAAATTTGGATAAACAGAAAGAAAAAAAACACTAATCTCAGAGTTTACTGCTGATTTCACGCTAAGTCACAACGCGTAAGAATAAAGACAACAACCAATAACAATAATGTATAATATATAGTTTTTATAATGAATGAAAGGAATAAAGAAAAATCAAATTAATATATAGTTTTTGTATGGTTGATTGATTATTATTGAAATTGATTCCGCGGTAACGTACGTCCAAGATAGATGCGCGATAATCACGGCCAGTGACTTTCTTTTTAAGTTTAAGGACTATTATTCCATTTCATCCACTATGCTATCTATGTTCAACATTTCAACTCTTACTCTACCAACAAAAGTTACACCTTGTTTATTTTTATGTTACCTACTCAACTAACATGATTTTTTATGGATTTTTTAATGAGTCAAAAATGAAAACTGATGTGGCATTGTGTGTTTTATTACCTTGTAGTAAGAACTGATTTTGCCACCAATGGAGGAAGGGTTAGACGTTAAAGTTAATTTTGACAAGTATTCATATTTAGTGTGCAATAATGTCTCAAATAAAATTATGTTTCTTGGAGAGAGTTTATGGAAAAAAATGATGATTTTGCCAATTAAATCGGAGATGATCAAGTTGTTAAGGAGTCGATCATATTTGATAGTGACGTGGACTCAACTTTTGATGTTGGTGTAAGGACATCATTGGTGAATAGTCTCTTAATAGCTTTGTAAATGTTCTTTGAGTCTTGAGATTTATTCGGACTCAACTTATCTTTTTATTTTCATAGAAAAAAGTCAAATTGATTTTGATTTTATGCGAGTTAATTGTAAAGGATTTCAGTTTGGTTGCATTGGCGTAATAGCTAGTTTTATAAGTTCATGATCTTTTAATGTTTTAGATCAAAATTTTCAGTATGCGATTACAAAATATATTAAGTTAACGTTTTTTCTTTGGAGTTGATTAATTTTCATCATAATAGGTTTTCTTTACAAGGGTTTTACATCATATTAGCTGAAAATGGTTTTTTAAGATAAATTTTTAAGATATGTGAGAGAATTTGACATGAAATGAATTTGTTATATCTTCAACCATAATTAAATTCTACACTTTAAACAATAATTGACTAGACTTTAACTTCTTTCTGTCAAACTTCAAATTACTAGTTATGATCCATTTCCCATCAAAACGGGAAGTTACATATCAAAACAACAAGGTATGATAATTACACTGAGGGTAATTTATCTAAGGGTCCTGCTAATCGGTGCCCCCGGGCACTGGTTAAGCATACCATAAAAGGGAATTATTACCATAAAAGGAAACTGTTTTTGACTTTATTATAAATTAATTGCACAATTTCAATGCATTAACTACTATATAACTTCCTTCTTCATATCTTTAACCAATGCCCCGGAGGCACCGGTTAGCATTTCCCTTTATCTAAATATTGTTCTCTTTATTGAAAGATATTTAATGAAATATCAAACAAGAGATTTTGTCCCTTTTATGAGGAGATTCAGCAATGGGAGATTTTCTTAATATTTTTAGAGATTGTGCCACTATGTGTGGGTCTTAAAGATAACTTTCCAAATGACATTTTTTTTAAAAGGGTACTGAAAAGTTTTCCATTATTTTTTTTTGCGTTGCAGCTAGATTTCCATTCATCATCTAATTTTTTTTTTATTTTAACGTCAAAATATTCTTAATCTTTGTTTTTAAACCTCCATATGTTGGTCCATGCATACGTATATGTACTTAATTAATAAAAAAATATAAATTGGTCTTGCAAACGGTAAAAGATCAAAATCTAAATCTGATATTTTAACCTGTAAAAGACTTTTATTTTTTAGTTTGATTGGTTGACATTTTTAAATTTCACCCCATTCGACTTAACTCTATTTGACTACAATTATGGTTTGAGATTGTGATATATTGGCACACCCTAATAACTGAGCTTCATAAAAAGGGATATAAAGCATTTCATTTTATTTTTTTGAAAAGGAAAAAGAAATATAACAATGTCCTATTCTCATTCAAAACCAAATCATTCCATAATTATGCCATATCTCCTGCTCAGTATATTTTCCTTATTTTGTTTTTATTGTTGAAGATTAGGTTCTTTGAAGTAATCGAATTTGAGTATGAAACCTGCAGTCAAAGACTGAAGACTTGCAAGCCTCTTAACTAAAACGAGCAAAATGAAGGATAGAAGCATAATGGCACATGTGATATAGTGAAAAATTCAGAATTCACGTAGACTTTAACGAATACAAATTTCAGGCACCGATCAGGCTAAGGCACACGACTAATATGACGCCATGAGTCAAACTATACCGCACGCTATCTTGGAAATATATATACACGCTATATCTATATGTACAATTTTGTCGTTGTCTTTTCTTAATTAACATATATTTTTAGGCTTGAGGGCTCCTAATAATCTAGCTTTGGACGATAAAATAAATAAAGTCGGGATTGTGGCTCTTAATTATGCTAGTAATACACATTGTAACACACACTTCTCAATATGTTCTCTATAATTGGTTGGATTTTAAATAGATTCCACTAAATTTATGTAGGACTTGCATGATTTAGTGAGATTCATTTGAATTTCAATAAGAGAGTATATTGAAAAGAGTGTGTTATAACATATGTTGTTAGCATTTCTCTTTTATAATGAACGAAATTTTGATATTCTAAAATGATTCATCCTTAATCGAACCCCATTAAATACTTTAACTTAAATAGTTTAACTTTTGTTCTTATCTATTTTTGGGTACTATACACTGTTCATCACATCACATATATTAAATATATTGAAAATGTTTTAACACTTGATTTTGATTCATAACTTGGAGGATTAGGAAAGTCCTCTCTTATGAGTGAGGAGTGGGAATCCTTAGAACAATGGTTTTTAGTCGTTAATTGAGGGTTACAGACGACAAATCTTTAACCGTAGAGTGTTTACATATTGATGTGAGAAAGAGACGTTTTCCTTGGGATTTTGAGGCTCTTGACGGCTGCGAGCACAGCTACTTCTTATGTGAGGGTGTGATTAATTCATTTTATGCCATAGTGAATTGGCCTAGTTTTTAGGTCCTGGATTGGCGAGCATGACCCTTTGAGTAGTCCAGAACATAATGTATACAAAAATTAAACATGTTAAGATAAGTTATATACTGGTCTTTTAAGTGGGTCAATTACATTTTTTTCCAAAGGAAGTGGGTAAATTTCTTGATCTACAAGTATATATAAAAAATTAGTCATAAAAATCTCCCTAAAAATAATGAGTCGTTGTGTAAACTTCAATTGATTTTAGTATTTTGTTTTGTAACAAACATAGAAATCTTTCTTCACCCTCTCGATTGAAATAAATGATAAATCTCCCAAATTTATGATATATTGATCCTTGTAGAACTCCACATCATATGAAAAGTTTAATGTAGTATAGAACACCACTAATTGGCTTCCTTATCAAAATGGTCACAAGATTTGATCACTTAAACCTTTTAATTGTGATATTATGTTTGTTTTGGATCTTATTCATTATGATATTCGATGTCGCAATGCTCTTCTAATTGATGAAACTTTTCTCCCTTTTGAGGTTCAACAAATTCTCCAGTTGCCAATTTATGTCTCTCAACTACAAGATGAGTTTATGTGGGGTGCTTCACGGTATGCTATTTTTTTTTTCTTCTGTGAAGACTGCATACCGTTTCTTAGAGATAAGGCGTGAAGTACTTGTCTCCCATAGATTAGTGCAGGACATTGACCAGCAAGTGTAAAATTTTTTATGGAAAATAAAAAGTATTACAAGACACATCTATTTTTCTTGGAGGATTTTACGTGAAAAACTAACAGTCAAAAATGAACTTTTAAAAAATAAATCAGTTGTGATCTAGTGTGTGTATTTTGTGGGAAACGTAATAAGACAATTTCACATCTCTTTATGGAGTGTCATTGGTCAAAACGGATATGGTTTGCTTCCTCTTTAAGTGTGGTATTCAATTCACATGCTTCTAGGTACGTACCCTTTCAGGAGTGGTTGAAAAAAATATTATTGATGCAAATGAGGATATTAAAGTTAATGTGATGGACTTGAGTCATGAAATAAGGTGCATTAGAAATAAAAAAAATGTTTTAAGGGGACTGAAGTTGATGTGGTTGTCACTGTTCAAAAGGCACAAAGATTCATTGTTAATTTTAATAGTGCTAGTATACTCTTGTTGGAGACGTTAAGTGGAAGTCCAAAATTCCATATATCTGATGCTCATTGGACACCCTCTGTTAGTTGTTGCTATAAGCTAAATGTTGATGCAGCAAGTGCAATAGAGGTGTTGTTGTTGCTGGCAAGTCTTTTTCATTACCAAATTCAAAGGTAGCAAAAGCTTTAGTTATGCGGAAGGGGTTGAAATTTACAAAAGTCATGTCTTTTTTTAATCTTATAGATGCTTCTAATGTGATTCAAGTGCTGAACACTCATCAACAATATCCCAACTATGTTGGATATATTATCGGAGATTGCATTAATTTTAATGTCTTTTTTTGTAGTTTAAGTTTCTTGCATGTTAGGCATGAAAGTAACTCAGCTACCCATTATTTATCTTAATACTCTCTTTATAATCCAGTCTGTATATGAACTAAAGAGACTTCACCATGTATTTCTCCAGTCTTGACTTTGAGTTATTATCTATTAATGAAATTCTTTTAACATAAGAAAAAAATAATAGTGTAATATTTATCCCGTGAGAAAAATATAATTGTAATATTTAAATACCACTAGTTAAAAATTTATGGCTTCTCTCAAATACTTGTTTTTTTTTTTATAAGCAAAATTTATTAATGAAGGCGGTTTTTTTTTTTTGACAAAAACTAAAAATAGAGAACTGTTTACACTAATTTAGGTTTTTTTTATAAGCACAGGTTTTTATTTAGTTTTGTATGGAAAACTATTTACAGTCCAAAACTTTTCATAAGTAAACATCAGTAATATATAATTATATTACATAATATACAAAAGGTTTAATTACTTAGTGGGTATTTATAAAAGACAAATCCAAATCCAATATTGGAACCCTCGAACTAATATAGTTATATACATGTATTAATTAATGTTTTAAGTCTTTGAGCCCTTAAATATTTACCTTTTAGGGCCACTATAGTGTTCCCATGCAAACAGGCAAGGTGACTCCCATGATGGCAAAGTCCCCACGCTTGAGTGTCTGCGGCTAACAAATTCTATTCCACGTAATTTACACTTTTGTCCCCACAAATATCATCACCATACCATGTACCAAAAGGTACACAAAGCACTATGATGAAAATATGCAAGCAAGGATAACCATTGATTACATGGACCATTGCTCATACCTCGCATGGGTTAGTTATGTGCTTTTGACTTTTTCGGTTGAGAGAAGTTAAACAGAAATTATCTGCTGAAAATAAGTAGGGGGAAGGGACAGAATAATTGTTTTTATCAAAGACTCATGCGTGACAAATTTTTTAGAGGTATTTTAATAATCTTACACATTCTTTTTGAAGGAATAATCTTACAAATTTATTGAGTTTAAGTTACATTGAAATCATATACTATAAGTATAATGTTGGATTATGAAGTACAGTGTAAGAACCTTTCAAAAGAAAGTATAGTGTAAGAAAAACTTTACGCATAATCATTCAAACTAAATTTGTAATTCTAATAATTTCCATCTGAAATCATATGGTAGGTTTTGGTTAATGCTCCTTTTTTTTGTACAAGTTTTTGTTAATGTTTTAGAAGGATAGTTTTTTTTTTTAAAATTAAATTTATAAGTAAAAATAAGTGAAGATGAAAGTAATCTTGATTAAACAAATGACTGAATTTGCAATAAGTGGCGTCATCTGTGGGAAAAAAAATATTTCAAGTGTGCACTGTGTGTACTAAGTGAGATATCAAACTAATTTTTGGAAGAAATTATTTCGTTATGTGGAAAACGAAGATGAAAGTGATCTTGTTTAAACAAATTTCCGTAGATTCTTTGAAGATGTTTGTCTTTCTAACTTATTAAGAGATGACAAAGAAAAGGGAAGAAGTTTCATTATCTTATGTCTTGAAGATAAAATATTGGGGGTATTCACGAGGGAGAAGATTGTGGTAGATATGTGATCTAAGTTAGAATTGTTGTACATGACCAAGCCGTTGGCACATGATTTATGTCTTCAAAAATAACTCTATTCATTGAGGATGGTATAGTCAAAATATATTGTGGATCATTAGAAGTAATTCAACAAAATCATTGATGATTTACATAATATTGTAGTGAAAATCAAAGAACAAACTAAATGCTTCCATCGTCACAAGACCAGTCACTTGAAGAAGGACTCTTATGTCAAAGGGGCAATGATGATTCCAAGGAAGTTTTCATTTCCTAAATGACGATTATAAGAGTTCCAGTGATCAAGTGCTGACAAGTTAGGAAACCAAAAAGAGTTAGGTCATAGACTTTGGATGTTTTATTCATATTGAACTTTTAAGGCTAATTTCTTTAATATTTTGTATCTCGAAAATATTGATAGTGAATTAGGGATATGCTCTTTTTGGTAGACGTAGGTCAATTTTGGACCAAATTGCCTTTGTGTTGTTCATATACTCTCGAAAATACTCATTAATAGTGAATCAATCACTTCGATTTTATCGTAACCGCATTTCTGCCTTCATCTTCTCGTTAAAAAGTATTTTTCTATTGACCTAGACCCATGGTATTTATAGGCGAGCTTTTCCATAAACATTGGGGGAAGCTGGCTCGCGATGCGAGATAGATATTGATCTCCTCTATGGCTTGTCTTTTCGTTCTCATGATGTAGAGATCATAGCCCGTGATGCAAGGCTTGTAGCCTGCGACACGAGATTGACAGTAGCTAACTCCTTGATTTATCTTCATTCCCTGTTCCATTTCTTCTCACCAGAACATCTGTAACGACTAAGCCCCAAGCATCATTAGCGATAAAATTGTAAAAAGTATTGCACGGTCACAAAGTTGACTGGTTCAGGTGGATTTTCATTGTTTCAAGGCTATTTCCCTTCTTTTTTTCTTTTATGATTTTTTATCGTTTTCTTTACGAAACTCGACTAAAACCTATATAAACTAACTACTTTATCTTTAAAAATGACTATAAAAATGGACTAAAAATCCTCTATGATTTCTTGTCATCAAAGTCTGGCACTTGAACATTTGTTTGTCCTAAAGAAAACTTGCTTGTAAACTAAAATTCATAGAAAAATAACTCACCTCCGTGAATGATAAAAGTACCATTAAAGAATTTTATCTCTTCGGCGATGCAGCTACCTGATGTCTTTTGGATTTTTCTACTCAGAATAGTATGATTCCCCATACTTCAAGTCAATCATTCCAAAAGAATTATCCCATTGATGACAAGCATAAAAAAATCTCATTCGACCTAAACCTACTTCCTAAACATTGAATAAAGATATTCTCTCTAGTCAACACGCACATGCCTCTTGATCATACAGTTTGAAAGTATTCTAAATTCGAATCAAAGTATATACAATATACACATTATTATAGGGATGTCGTGGGTTATAACTTGGCTTAGATAGGGGATGAATAATTTGGAAAAGTAGTGTTTAATTAGAGTTAGGTTTCTACTACTTGTTCTTGCTCTATTAAGTATTTCCACGGTTACCAAGAAATTGTTCCTTAATCAATTCAGAATGGTTACAAAGAGAACATTATTATTATTTTTATTTTTTTGTCAAGGGACTTATTTTTAAATTTTTGTGGTCTTTTTCCTTCACTTTTTTTTATCTTTTTGAGAGACACTTATTTTTTATGATGTCTCTTGATTCCCCGGTACTCCTCCCCAACTTAGAATGTTGTTATTTCTAGAAGCAACCCCCAACTTAATTTTAACATAAAAGAAAAATTTCAATTCTTCTACCTAACTCTATAGACGGTAAACAATATCAAAATAATTCTGAAGGTCTAAATCGGTTTATATTTTAGTTTGTCACCGAAAGAAAGTGAATATGAATGAAAGCTCAAATTTTGTTTAGCAATGATATTATAATTCACGGGGTGGTTTGAAAAAGACTCTAGTTACCATAAAATTGTGTCAATGTGTGTATGCACAACCAATAAATCATGCAAATAATAAGTGCAAATTCAGGAAATGAACACATGGATGGACTCATTCATGTAGCAAGAAAACGTAGACAATGATAGTAAACAGCGCATTTATATGATTTGCTCAAAGATCTAACTGATCATTATTTGTGAAGATTGTGCTAGCTAGTATGTGATCTTTCTTTTTTCATCCCTCTACACTTCTGAGTAGTGTATTCTAAAATAAAGAATTCCATATCGATGGAACATGTTATTTTCGGCATTCAAATTAATCAAACAAGGGTATCATTTTAACAAGCAAATCAATATAATTCAACACATTAAGCAACACGCAAACCTGAATTAAGGCTCATCGTCAAATATTGATAAATGAGTGAAGTGACCAAAGAAGAAATGACTATCACCGAACTAATGTAGTTACAATGAAAGTTGTTGAGAATATCAACTCTTAAAGGGTGTGACAATATTAAGAATCCAATCATAAATTAATAAAAATGCTTAATGTCATACTTAGCCATGACACTCTTTCACTAATGAACAATATTTTGAATGGACTCTTCTATTTCGTCGGCTTGAGTGTTAAAACTAACTTGTCCCTCTTTTTTTCTTGTATATCCCAAATAAACCAAACAACAAAAATAAATAAACTCTTTCCAATCCTCTAGTAGAATAGAAAAAGTGTCACTCAAAACCAACTAAAATTAGATTGCCAAATCATATTAAAAACATGGTCACAAAGTACACAAATAGCTCAATTAAATCAGTCAAAACTTTCCTACGAAAAAAATTAAATTTAGATAGAATTCTCTTAAGAGCTGCTACTAATATGTTTTAGTAGAGCTTTATTAAATTATACCAAAAGTTTCAATGATGACAGCAAAAGAATTTTAGGAATGATTGAACAAACCGACAAATCTTGACTTGTTTTTTTCTACGTAAGGAACATGTAAGATGCAAATAAGACGTGTTTTGAGCAACACACATACATACTATAAAGGATTGACCCCAAATGTTCCCATCGACACCTAAGAGGGCACATGGGGAAGAGCCAAAAAAATTTCAAGAAGAACCTTTATTTTCAGTTTGTATGGATTACCTATCATATTCAATTGGATTAAATTTGGATATAATTTAGATAATATACACTTCTTTGTGGTTCAATTTGGACACGTATAGTGGATTAGAGGTATATGGTTTTAGAAAATTGTAGATTAAGATGGTCCAATTTAGCTGCCGTATTCGACCAGGCATGTGAGAGGGCTAATTACATAGTTATATGTACCATTCAAGTATGATCATATCATATGACTAAAATTATTTTGACCTTGATTTATACTCTTACAATTAATATTTTTTTTATGTATATCCAAACATATATATTTATAACAAGATTTTCTTGTACATGTAAGTTGCATAAGAATGTCTCCGTCACACATTAATTATTAAGAAAGTTATTTGAGACAGAGATACACAAATATATAATACCCAGGACCCAGGTTCCATGGCTGCAAAATTGGATAGAATATGGCTGAGGAGGTATATACAAAGTGACTTCTGTATTCATAATAGTTGAAAATATTCAGGTTGCTTTAATTAAACTCATTCTCAATTATAAATGCTACACAATGTTGTAGAACAAAATTTTGCTTTTCTAACATTTGTAAAATGGCTATAAAAAAATACATTTGTGAAATAAAAGGGAATTCCAATTAAAAATATACATGGGAAAAATAGATTAAATTACTTTTTGAGAAGAGAAACAAAAATTGAAAACTTTATGATAAGTCGTAGTCACTTTATATGCCATACCATGTGGTATATCACATGGTTATCATCTCAATTTTCATTGCTGGTTTTTCTTATATGTAACATCTGATTAATAATCAGATATCATTCCATAGACATATTTCAATCAAAATTGAATTCACAAGATGGACTCCACTCTGCCACACTTTTTTAAAGTTATTGCAGATGAGCTATATTAAATGTATTTATGGATGTCAATTGGTATTATCTAGGGACATAGTTCATCGTATTTTAAATAAATATGATTTTATTCTAATAGTTTAGCATTAACATTATAGTAAGGCTCTGTTTGGATAACCTAAAATTAACGGAGCGGAACGGAGTGGAACGGAACAGGATGGAACGGAACGGAATGGAACAGAATAAAGATTCCATTCCATTGTTTGGATACTTTATGATGGAATGGTACTAATTTTCCACCCCATTGTTTGGAAATTTGACGGAACGGAATGCGTTATAATTTTTTATTCCAATTTTACCCTTTATTTAAAATAACATAAATATGTTGAATTCTCAACTCATTTAAATCAATATGTTGTTGTTATTTTAGCATCATTTGTGAGTAGCACCTACACATGCAGTTTGTCCATTTAAGAATTGTTCCTGACACTCCATGGCATGCAGAGTTGAATTGTCAAGAATTTCAAAATTTGAAATGTGGTAAAAATGAACAATACTTGGACGATAAATTTTTGGAGTTGGCTAAAAGAAAGAAGTGGCAGAGATGTCCAAATTACACTATCTATGTCAAGAGAAGTGATGGATGTGAACACATGAAATGCAGGTTTATTTTGTATTCAACATTCTCATAACTAATCTTTATCATTTTCACATGTAATTCATCATTGCATCATATTGACATATTATATGATAAAAAACAAAATACTATACTAGCTCTATTTTCTTCAAGTGTAAATGTAACTTCTGCTACCAATGTGGAAAGAAATGGAGGCATGGGCATTTATGCCAAGAGAGAATATATTGATGAGGAGATGAAATAAAAAGGCTGATGAGAAAAAAATGAGGACAAAATGGTAATTTTATTATTAATGTGTTCCATTCTATTGGATACACCCCAAATTGGGTGGAATGGAAAATTGAAGGAATGAGTGGTATTGGATGGAATGAGTTCCATCCCACTCCATTCGATTCCATCCATTTTTTACAAAACCAAACAATGGAATGTGGCTCCATCCCACTCCATTCCACCACTCTCCACCAATCCAAACATAGCCTAAGATGTAGTGTTTTGAGTACACAACTTAAGTTTTAGTGTACTAATACAAATATGGTTGGAAATTAGGGATAGGAATAGGTTAGGTCGAGTTAGGCTCTGCAAGACCTAAGTCTGGCCTGCCATATTTTTTTAAAGCCTAAGCCTAGCCTGTGACCTACCATAGGTCTACTTTTTAGGCCTGAGTTTGGCCTTCTGAAAGTCTGATACGGCATGTTAGCTTGTTTAAAAGCTCATATCTTATGAACATCTTTAAATAAGCAATGTGATTTAAGTTTAAATGGACTAGCGAACTAATAATTCAATTAGATTAAACTCTCTTTTGATAATCAACACGAAGTTTTATGAAATTCGACGATATATTGTATCATATTTTTATTTTAGTTTATAATAATACATTTATATATGCAAAAAAAGTAATGTATACTAATAAAGCTTAAATTATTGAAAAAGTTTACAAATTTATATTTTAATTCAAAGTACAAAATATAATGTAATAATAAATAATATTATTCATATTACTTAAATAGGCCGGTCTAATAAACTTAAGAGACTTTTTGAGAGGTCTGTGGCATGACCTTTTAAGCTAAATATGCTCAAAAAAAGCCTAGGTCTTCTCTATTTAAGAAAAAAAACCAGGTCTTGTCTGGCCTATCGTAGGTTAGATCGTAGGCCCCTGTAGACCGGCCTAACCTATTCCCATCCATGTTGGAAATCAATGTTATGGTGGCATCATGAATACATAGCGAAGAACTTCAAGCAATCAACCTTGAAGTGAGGTGCTTGACTATGCTGTCAAATGGAATGTCGATTGGCCAAAATAGATTGTTTCTTTGCTATATAATTGTAAAACAATCATATCCGGTTCAAGAGATTAATATATGCAGTTACGTGTAAAGTATACCCAATTCTCACACCAAAACATACAAATTAAATAAAAAAAAGCGTTTGTTTTCAAAATTACTACTATATAATATATTTCCTCTGGTCACTATTATAATAAAAAATTTACATTTCAAATTCATTCAATTAATGATGTATATGGTCTTTATTATATATCACATACATCATTTAACGAATAAATCTAAAATAATGATTTTTCCTTATAATAGTGACCAGTAGGTAAATACAACATAATATTCACATATCACATTTTATTAAAAGAATTACAAATAAAAAATTTGTGGTACAATTTTTTATTTTTTTTGGCGCAGGTATCCTTCTCGCGCAACTGCAACGACTAATCGCTTGATCATTTTGGGACTTAATTGGACGAAAAACCCTTACTAAGAGAATCACTTGATCATTTTGGGACCCAAATGGGCGGCAAACTCTTCCTAAGAGTTTTAACATTCTACATGCTCAAGGTCGAATTCGAACCAAAGACCTTAGTTAAGTTAAAAGAGATCTGCGCCATCGCATCTAAACGCTCTTGACTTGTGGTACAAATGTTTACCATCCATAAATCGATTGTAAAATAACAAGTGAAATGTATCTTTGAGTAATTTGGTATGTTTTTTTCTTTCTTTCTTGAGAGGCAAGTATTTGGCATGTTTATTAGTATGGATTTGGTATGTTTATTAGTATGGATGGAAGGTAGATATTTGTCATTTGTGAGTACGGACTACGTGCAAGAAATAATACTCTAGGTTCAAATGAAGTTCTTTTAACAAAATTGTTTCAAGGTCACTCAATATTTTCTACACCCCTAATAACTGGTTTATGACATGTCAAATTGTGGTTAAACTCAGTTTACTATGTTGTTGATTTACATTACAATTGAAATAAAAAAAACATAGGTAATCATGCAGTTGAATTAATCATGTTAACTATATTAGCCACAAACAAAATCATATTAACTATATTAGTCACTTTGTTGAACATGTATAACCTGATGGCGCAGGTGCAGAGACAAATGGATACATATGCTTGGGTATCCTCACTCGCATGTAAGGTTTTAAAAAACGGAAAGGCCGCGATAAAAAATATAGGTATTCAATGTTAGCGTTTTTCACCGTTTTTACGGAGGGAATAAAAATCACAAAGAAATGCCGTTACAGCGCTACGAAACACCGTTACGGCTGCAAAAAAAATGCAGTTCATGACAATAGACACAACTTTGGATAATTTTTAAATTGAGATAGATGAAAATCATATTTTTAATTCAGAACTTCAAATCTATCTCTAGTTTAATTTATTTACGTTACTATCATTCTTTAAGAGTTGTGCAATGTTATGATTAATTCACATCGTGGCAACCGCAATCCGTGGCACAACATCCATAATAGCCAAAATCGCAAAAACCTATACACGACCGCGACTGTTGCTTAAAACCTTGCGCATGCTTTTTGAAATTTGGGTAAGATGATTATATGTCCATTGTGCCCTCATCTATATGATAATAAGAAGAAAAAAGTATCGATACATGAAAAATTGACTTTGTTTTAAAACATATGTATGTGGTGCATAAGTGTACTATGATTAATTAAACATTGAGAATAATTATTAGAATTTTAAGGAGAAACTCTTTTTTTTATGAAAAGGACCAAGTCATTAACTGCGATCAGCTCATCCAAGGACAACGTTGAAGCATACCTCATAAGCCAAAAAGCATAAAAACTCATTCCATTACACACCTGTTTCTCTTAACAGCTTGTGTGTAGGGAAACACACATGCATATGTGAGTGTTTTGGTGAAAGGTTATTGTTCTTCCGTGTTTGTGGGCCCCTATTTAGTCAATTTTGTTTGGTGTTAATCATGTTGGCTCTTGCTGAAATTCTATACTTGGTAATTATATAACATTTTTTTAAAAAATTAATTTGTTAAATGAATTACCTTCTTGTTGGAAAATTAGGGTGTTAGGTAACAAAATGAAATTAATTAAGCAATTTCAAGCCGTTAATGAACATCACTAAAGATGAATCTTACGGATAAACCAGAGTTTGATTTTTGGGTTGAACAATTTTTGATCATATTATCTGTATCTCAGGGCTGAACTTCGGATTACCAAGACTCATTTTCCCTGAGAACCGGAAGGTCAACGCCAATAATAATAATAATAATATGGGATTGGTAGATTATTGAATTTTTCCTCTAGAGTTTTTTGAAATTCCGTACCCCCCTAACTTATCTTAGGAAGTTAGGATGCTTTAAATTAAACATTGAGGATTTGTTATGGTAATAATTACTTGAACCAATTTATTTGATTCACTAACGGAATGGGTGATAAAAGAAACTTATATTTTCAACTAACATTCCTAACAAAGTAACAATATAAGTATGTAACTCAAATACCTTCCTAATTTACCAACTCTCATTTTAGTTAGAGTCGTGTCTACTTCTCAATAGGTTTGGTTTATGTTGAATATCTCTCTCCTTGAAATTTCTGTTGATTGGGTTAGCAATTACAGTTATGATTGGTAATTTGGTAGTAGACTTCCTTTTGTGGACGATCGGGTTGAATTAGCACGTTTTTTCTAGGTTGGTTAACTAAACAAACACACAAGTTGTTTGCTAGGCTTATGCAAACTTAGAAAGTTTTGTTCTATTTACTTTTTTAGACCGTTGATTAATATTAAAGTTGGACTAACAAATTGAAATGGGAAGTTCTAACTAACAAAACTAATAACTGTACAATCTACTTGAAAAAAATTAGCAACTGTACTTATATAGGATAAGATAGGTAACTTAGTTTAATACTAGAGTTTTACACGTATAAAAAATGTAGTATTTTAGAAAATAATATTGTGATGTAATGGTGACCACACATGTAAAATTGTTTTACATCTCAATCCACAATTTAAACTCGTGTGTTTAAATCAGAGAATTTTTTTTTTGAGATAATGTAGTTTTATAGGAAAATTCAAAATTTCAATGTATATTTTATTGTTTTGATGATAGATTTAGATAATTTTGAAAATAAATTAGTGTTTTGAAGTGCTTTGTTAAAGCCAAACTTAAGAATAAATTAACACTAGTTTACCATTCATTGATACGTCCAATTTGACAACGAACAATTTTATTATATGGCTATCCGTTAATGAGTTGTCGGAGATGTCATATATTGAATTTGATGCTATGATGTCATTTGATCTATGAGAGTATCACGTGGATAGTTTGTTAGAAAATATAAGAAAGGCACATAAATTACTGCAACCTTCCCACTCTTCAAAGGTTATACATGGTGCCAAAGTGGTAAATATATGTGTGAGAATTCCTAATGTGACAAAGTGGTAAATATATGTGTGAGAATTCCCAAGGCGACAAGAAAATTAAAATTGAAGTGAGGGCCTTGGCCTACATTGTGTGAATGTAGGTCCGTCCATGCATGCGGTGAATTAGGTTTTGGTGAGTCGGTTCCTTATAGATAGTTATTGTATTAAGAAGGAAATGAATTTTGATTTTGTGAAGAGCAGCCACATAAGTAAAATAGAAACCGTATCTTAATCTAAAACTTTAAAGCATTGGATTTATGAGTCTTCTCGCTTCAACGGTGTGAGACTCCCAACTCACCTCATTTCTTCTTCGAAAATCTTTATCTCAATTGTGAGACCATCATTCATTATGCTCACTCTTAAGTAGAATTTTTTTCATTCACATACACTTGTACTTCCGCCGCCGTTGAGCGATCGTTCACATTTTGTCAAAGCAAACCACACAACAACAAGACCATAATTCTTAATCATTTATTTTTATATATATACTATAACACGTGTCAATCAGGTATATTACATATGACAACAAATCACCCTAACGAATGAGAATTCAATTCTGATTTTCTTATTCCTTTTTTTTTCCTTCCTCCTCATCCATAGAGGACATTCCTACATGTACTTCCTAAGCTGCCAAACAAAGGAAACTGCACGCAGTGTAAGACAGCTAACGAATAAGATACACATTCTTGAAAAAGTTTATGAAAAAAATGAAATGATGGACCTACAAGCAACAAGAAATAATGAATTGTGCTTACCCAACAAACACCCACCAAATGACATGCACACACTCACTCACATGGCTTCCAACCCAACAAAACAATGCCTTGCGTTCATTAAGGAGCATTGAGAGGAAATTATATAATCCATCTCAATCCATCCAATGCAACAACTTTCAATTTCTCTTTATTCCTCTTCCACCTTTTTACACATGTTGTTGGTTGACTATTTTCCCTTCAACTAGCTGTATATATATATATTATATTATTCTATTCAATACATATGTGGTTTCTTCCAAGTAATTATTACATTTATCATTTTTAAATTATTAATTATTATTTACTGACTTACATTTAATTTTGTTATTTATTTAAGTTTTAGATTAATTAATTAAATTAAATATAAACAAGAAAGTCTAATTATACATTGCATTTGAGCACTTTTATTTAAACAGCACCATGTTATTTGATTACAATTAAAAATAATGTAAATATCTTATTTCTTAAAAGAAAAAATCAAATTATTTGTAACTTGTAAGCCACCCACAAAGAGGTACAAGCTGTACCAAATAGTGTAAACACTAAATATATGATTGAACATATGTCAACATTTATATTATCTTATATCTCATAACGGAAAAATCATAAGTCTTGTCCTACATCTTTTTTTAATAATAACATCATAGACAAAATGACCGTTTTGGATTGGACTATAATGTAATTAAGGAGTCTATTTTCAATAATAATAACACTTTCATAACCCTCTCCAAAAAAGACTTTCATAACTCAATTTTAAACACCCATTTTGAAAAATAACTTAAAATAAGAAGTAAGTTTAAGAAAAAAATTAACACAGTAGAATAGTGTGTAAAATAAAAATAAACCAAAAATATAATATATTTTTTAAATCGAAGTTAAAACTACTATTAAAAAAAATGAAAAATGCTAACAAGTGTTTGGGTCTCACAATGCTCAAGAGACTAATCTCCGTAATTGCGCGCAGAGAATTCTTGATTTACACAAAGAAATGTGCTTTGTGCATTGTTTAATGAGTCAAAAGAAATAACTTTTGTATAACAAACGGTGTATTTATAATTATGACAAATATTTGACTTGTATTTTTGAAACACAATTTCCTTTAATAGAATTCTTAAACAATGATTTAAGACATTTTGTTAGCCTTATCCATGTAGTATTTATTTAAACATAAACTAAAATAAGAATAAAATATGTAAACTTACCTAACGTAACATGCATGATTTGCACAGAAAATAAAAAGGAATTTTACTTGCGGAGTGATTGGTGGGAATTTACGGTTGAATGGGAGCCGTCAGTCAGTCCATCTTTATTTATTTTAATTTTTTTAATGAAGTCAGTCCATCTTTATTCTCTTGCTGCAAATTGCAAACTTTATTACAATATGTTTTAAACATATACTATTGCAGTAAATAAAAGAAAGAAAAAAAGTTGCAAAAGAGGGAAACCTTATTGGTTTATGGCGGTAATATTAGTTTGGTTTGAATGTGCTAACTGAATACAATTGATAATATGGCGCGGTCTTTATCCTATTTTAGTCTCTGTTAAATATGATAAAGTATTAAAAAAAAGTCATGTAGGAGTATCTTTTTTTTGAAGGAGTATCTTTTTTTTTTGAATAAATATTTATAAATTCATCATCCTCATGCTTCTCTCATTAATCAGATTGTTCAACTGTAACATCGAGATTCGATTGTTGATTTTCAACATACCCTCCGTGAAGGCAACGAGTGTGCGGATTGACTTGCTAAGCATGGCGCTTCTTCGAATGCTCTAATAAAGTTTTGGATTTTTTGTCCTCCTCAACTGCATCATTCCCTTCTGAATGATGCTCTTGGAATTGCTCGCTTGAGATCAAACAAACCAGGGTTAGCTAATGGACTGTGCAAACAAACCAACTACACAACACCTCACAATTTTGAGTTCTTGTTGCTTCATTTGATAAATATATAATTTATGAAATAATTTTGAAGGCCCAACAATATTTTATTTTAATTAGAGGGTTTAAATTTTAAGATTAGAACTTATATGGAAAGTTTCCTTAAAAAAAAAACTTATATGGAAAGTGTTTGAGGCGGTTGTATATTTCAGCTCAGGTGTAGCATAAAAAACTGAAATTTAACATGTAAAATATATATAAGAGTATTTACTATTTAGTGTATGTTAGTTTTATCGTTAAACACTTTATATAAGTAAAAAACTATTTCACTGTCTCTTTTTAACATTTTTTTTAATAAGTAATTTAATCACTAGAATTTCAACTTGTAAGTTGAATAAATAGAAAATTCGATATTCAAACCCAAACCTACATATTAAATGTAAATTACTTCATGAAACTTGTAACACTTTTTTTTACTATGGATTAAATTGCACGTTGGTTCACTAATTTATGCAGGACCACACCTAAATTTCAATACGATACTCCTTTTTTATCATAAAAACATGGGCTACCTAATAGTTAATTATTTATGTCCAGCTGACCAATCCTAAAATTCTTATAATATAGAAGTTCCTAAGATGTTGGAAGCTTTGCAGAAAAAGCTAGCAAGGGTTTCTTATCTCACCCTACAGTTTTCTTGTGTGTCATGTGATATTTCAAATTATATATTTCAAAAGGTGTAAAAACGTTTAAAAAACCTTCCATAAATCCTCCATTTTTTTTTTTTGAATTTGATAATTTAAATTAGGTTACATGAGAAGCTTGGAAGGTGAAAAAAAAGAAACTCTTCCAATATGCCACAACAAGGACACTTGAGACCCAAATGAAAATCTAGAGGTGCGAGTATAAGGCCCATGTCTAAACAAAAGGCCCACTGTTAAAATCGTTGAGTTAAAGATTGAAAATCATTACAAAATTGCTCTTCTCACATTGAGAATTGCTCACAGGCATGTGGAAAAGACAATAATAACTCCGACGGCAATTAACTATCGTTAACCTAACCGTTAGCCTAACGATTGCACTTAACGACCGCTCCAACAACGAAATTTAACTGCCGCTCCTGAAAAATGGCTCTGATTAGAAAACTCTACTTCCACTTCGCTATTCATATACCATCTTTTTTCCCTCTTCCATCAAAAACTCCAAAGTATAATTTTTTTTTTCTTCAAAATTCTTGATTTCACATCATTTAAGGAGGACTGCTAGAAGGTTTTTATCCTCATATGACGTCAAAAAACATGTAATGCGCGTCTAAATAGTTTATATTGTTGATTTATTCTGCATTTTTTCGCATCTGAAATGACATCTGGTACCGTTTTGAATCTCTGTGTTCTGTTTACCAAAAACAATTATGTATGGATATACTTTCTTTGATTTACATGTTAACATTGTGAGGCAAATTCAATGAGTGCGTTTTATGATGGAGTCTATGAAAATATAATGGTTTCTCTTGTAAAAATATGGTATTCTTCAACCTGACCAAACTAGTGCGTTAAAGAAAAATAATTGTTATGTCTGTAAAACAATAGGACATGCTTTGTTAATCTAGTTTCCAAAGCTGACAAAATTGAGTAGTGTTGATCGATTCACACCTTATATTTAACTTGCCTTTTATGATGACTAACTCATTTTATGCTTGTATGGTAGGGGAAGATTGTTTCTCCAAGAGGACCCAATGATTTTGGATGGGATCCCATTTTTCAACCTGATGGCTATGATCAAACGTATTTCTATCCCTATATTTCAAGTCATTTTCTCTACAAGTTTCTATAGTTATTTTGCATGAGCTAATTTATTTCATTTGTAACAATTGTAGTTATGCAGAGATGTCCAAAGAAGAAAAGAACAAAATTTCTCACCGCTCCAAATCTCTTGCACTTGTGAAATCACATTTTGCTGAAGCTGGATATAACTTTCAAATCTGAAATATGTGTGGTAGAGTATAAGTCAGAAGTTCTATACTAGACATTCCTTGAAATTTTGGAATGAGTTAAACGTAAGAATGTTGGATGAAAGTTTGCAAACTTTAGTTTGATTAAATCTCATTTTGCATACTTAAGCTTGGTTAAAAATGAATTTGTTCCAACATATTCAAACGTACCCTCTAAAAAGATATTCAAACGTATGTTTGATGAAATATAATTTGTTTGAATGATATTTATTGAAAGTACTTTTTGAATATATATATATATATATATATATATATATATTTATGAGTTTAGCTACAATAGACACACCCTTATTTATGAAGGTCTATTTTAACATGCTACACTTTTTCATTTGGACCAAAATACCAATTTTTGCTTTTTGAAAAAATTAAAACTGAAGGAAACAACCTGGAAATATATTAATTATGGAGGGGTCATCTCTTTCTCTATTGATTATGAAGTTGGTAATCCTTTCACTTCTACTAAGAGAAGGCTATAATGGGGGATATGTTTCGGTCCTTCCTTAAGTTGAAAGTAAGCAAAGAAAAATACTAGTTTGCAGATATTCATCCAAAGCAAGAGAAACAAAATAGAGAAATTTACATTCAAAAAATATAAATTATGTGTTTTTTTTTTTGGCTTTCGCACCGGTTTCCGACCGATCAAAGGTGGACGACTAATCCGGCTCATGCGTAGAGGCATGTGCACTGGCCAAGCGTTGTTCCCACTGGGAACGAACCCGATATTTCCCGGATACGTCCTTAGAAGAAGCTCCTTGCCACTGGAGCCCAAGCAACTTGGTTAATTATGTGTTTTTTTTAAACAAACAACAAATACCAATAAACTTACCACCAAGTAGTCATGGTCCTAATGGTTATGAGAAAATACACTTTGGGATCGTTGAACTGGTATTATTCAACAACATGAGCAAAGCAAGCTTTTCTAAAATTGCATTAATTTGAAACGAAAGTGCATATGCATAATCAACCTTCACAACCTTTGCATTGTGAGGGGTTTGTTATATCATTGGCAAAACTGCAAATTTAAACCAATTCAAGTTTTTAGTTGACGACCATTGCTTTACCGGTGGATTGTAGGGTGAGAGTTCAATTAAGTCCCTCACCTATAAACCATTACAAGCATACTATTAAATTAAATCAATGTTGTAGATCTAATGAAAACAAAATTGAGAACCCATCTATGTTTTGTCACATACGGTACTATCCTTGTCTCTTTCCCATCTATGTAATCGCTTCACCCTCATTAACCCCAAGCATATTTTCGTGCCATTTTCACCATTTATAGTTGCACTCTCTAAGTTTTTTCACTAATTTTAATTTTAGGAGCATGTTGGAAATATTTCAGTTTTTGGTTGAAGGTTAAACTGAGATTTGAGGTGGGTTTCTATCATTTCTAAGTACTGCGAATTTCATTGTTTGTTAGTCCTCTTTGTTTTTCCCTGGCTGCCTTGGAATTAAATGTTTGCCATTAAATTTAAACATTGGGCCGTAGTGAAAAATCCGAAACTTCTAAAATTTCATCATAGAAGACACACAAATGGAGAAGAGATAGAGAGAATATTGTCTGTGAAAATGTGTGTATGCTCTTCTTTTTATTTTTATTAAATCTGGAACATTGATTTAATCAAACAATATATTTTGTATGGTTCATCGATGAAAAAATTAATTGAACCCTCACCCTAAAAGAGTCGCTTTCCTAAAAGCAGCCGCTTTGTTCGATTGTATAATTTTAATATTCCTTAACCTTAAACACTCATGCAATTTGTACTCATATTAGCACCACCGAAACTGCGCAGTTTATACTTTTCAACTTTGATGCTGAAAGTCATTACAAAACATTTGTATATAAAAACCTAATTTTTTTTTGAAGAGGGTATATAAAAACCTAATTGAAAGAGGGGAGAGTCCAGGTGTGGTCCTTCAAACTAGTATTGGTTTACGATGGTGATTAATTCAAAGCAACGGTAGGACTGGATTTGATGGTTTTTGCCACCATAGTTTTTGACTTTGATTCATAATCGGGAAAAGTAGAGATCATGTGTCTCTCGATTTTGAGAGAGAGAGAGAGAAAGAGAGAGGGAGAGTTTTATGTAGATCCATAATCATCTACATTTTTTTTTATTTTTTTCTTTTTCTGACAAATGTGTTCTAATGTTACCCCACCCTAAACTTAATATGTTGCTAATTACAAAGAGCAACCTCAAACTTAGTTTCAAAGTATGAGCAATCATAATAATACCTATCTAACTCCAAGTGAAATGAAACAGGGTGCATTCAAAGTGTAGGACTGTGGCATGATTTTCACAAAGGATAATAAGAATACATAAAGGGTGGCTTGAAAGGCTCAAGGTACCGAAGAAAAATTGCCTCGTCTGTATAATAACCTAACCGATCGTCCGTAAAGAACGACCGCAAATTCAAGCAAAAATAGCATTCATATGGAACACTCATATATATATGGAAGTATTTTAAGTATTGTTAGCTTGTAATTTCGATAGGCTCATTTAATGTGGTCAACATTTAGTTGAATTTTAAATTTGTAGGAATTGAAGGCTTTCTCATTCTAACTTGAGGATCTCGACAAGATAGCAAGCCTAGCACGCATGGTCAAGAGTTCGACAGAGCAAGGCTGAAAGCATAATTGCGTCAAAGTTAAGGAATCAAGGTGGGAAAGATTCGATTTCAAGCTCAAAGGCGGTTTCCTTAGTGGAAACGTGGGGACAAGCTGTTGTCCAAGATGGAAGAAGTGTTGATCATGAGATTAGTCCTTTTCCAGTTATTTTCCTTATGTATAAATAAGAGTTTCCTAGTCGGAAAATGGGTCGCAAATCATTTATAGAAATTCTAACCTACTCAAAGTACCTCAAAGCCAAAGAACTCTAAGCTTAAGGTAGTGACAAACTCTGATTCTAAAACTTCAAAGATCGAGATTCTAAAGAGATCAGAACCTGTTCCTCAGAGTATGTTGAAACCAGAGTCTAGTATCTTAAAGTCTAAGTTTCAGAAGAACAAAACAGTTGTTGCTTCTTGGGAATCAAAACCAAAAGGTGTTAAACCTAAGGTGTTGGTTAATCAGAAGCAATTAAACTCACAACACAAGGTAAGAGAAGTGAAGAGTAAAACTTTTGGTACTAACCTCAAAGGACCCATAAAACAATGTGTACCTAAATCTGAAATTGTCAATACTGCAGATATGTTTAAGAGCAAAGGAAAAGCAAAAATCATGGTACCTAGACAACGGTTGCTCAAGAGATATGACATGAGAGAAGTCTATGTTCCTCACCCTCACAATGAAAGAAGGAGGAAATGTGAAGTTTGGAGGCAACCAATCTGGCAAGATCATTGGTACAGGAACTATTGGTAACTCTTCTATCTCTATTAATAATGTGTGGTTGGTAGATGGTCTTGAACATAACCTATTGAGTATTAGTCAGTTTTGTGACAATGGTTATGATGTGATGTTTGGTAAGACAAACTGCACAGTAATTAACAAGGATGACAACTCCATAGTATTCAAAGGAAAGAAGATAGAAAATGTCTATAAAATCAACTTCTCTGAACTGGTTGATCAGAAGGTAATTTGCCTTCTATCAGTGAATGATAAGAAATGGGTATGGCACAGAAGGTTGGGACATGCTAACTTGTCAAAGACTTACCTAACATTGACTATCATTCATATGCACTTTGTGGTGCATGCTAGAAAGGGAAGATTGTGAAATCATCTTTTAAAACAAAAGACATTGTCTCAACCT
>Ga0315914_1002591_pt1 | contig 27652 bp, 22 predicted proteins | sample MpolenodulesMG_FD_203920 | JGI IMG/M metagenome (GOLD analysis project Ga0315914, IMG submission 203920) | Medicago polymorpha root nodule microbial communities from Los Angeles, California, United States - elongated nodules | ecosystem: Host-associated > Plants > Roots > Nodule | place: USA...
GAGAATATTTTGAGCATGTAATTTCATCATTAACAAATCACTTAACATCAATTTCACATACTCAAACATCACATCAAAACCTAAGCACGAATTTCATCAATTAAACTCAAGATAATCACTTAAACAAATAATCATTTATGCAAAGAATTGGGGAAGAAACTACAACTATTGATTATCATTGAAAACTAACCCCCTTACCTCAATTAGCAACCAACACTTGCAAAAGCTTCACTTTAGCTCCCAAGTTTCCCTTCAATTCTTCCTCTCTACCCTTTCTTCCTCTAGCCTCTTCTCTATCTTTCTCTCACAATGCAAAAGATTATTATTCCACCCTAGATTCCAAATTGTAAAGCTTATATAGTGTTCCTCTTTGGGCCTAACCCAATCAATTGGTCTAATGGGCTTACACTCTTAATAAACTAACCCCTAAGTTTTCTATTCCCAACGGTGAATGTTATTGATTAATTACCAGTCTAACTTAATTACCGCTACCGAATAGTAACTTAGTAAAATAATAATGTTCTCCCTAGAAACACTTAAGAAAATAAACCCCACCGTAAAATTACTATTTTACCCCCGTTCTCAAAATTACTAAAATACCCCTGAGTCTACAATGACCATATTACCCCTCTACACCGAATCCACTAATCTAACCCAGAATACACATAGAGACACTTAATCACATATAAGCACATATAACACACATAATTAAATAATAAAATAAATATAGCGAAAAACGGGCTGTTACAGAATGTAGCACCCCGTTTTCCCAAACAATGTAAATAATACAACTAATCAGAGTATTCAACGTAAAACGAGATATCACACTACATTTCAAGTAATAAATAGAGTAAAATTGCTATTTATCAAGCAACCTGGTCAAAAATTCATTTAACATCGCAGCGGAAAATTTAGTTCAAAATCAACAACTTTGTTCAACAATCTTTGGCACTACGGCCTCAACATAAACAACTTAAAAGAAAATCTTATTCCAAAAAGGTTCAACAACATAGTTCATAAAGCAATACGTAACAAAGGAAAACAAAGCAAAATCCTCATCCCGTTACGTATCAGAGCGACCCTAAGACGACGCGCAAGAGATTCAACTCACATCAGCAGCTAATCATGGTTATCTGCACGTTACCAACATAGGGGCAACATTCAAACAGAAGGGGTGAGATTTCACATTCAATAATAGTAAGCATATAATTCATCAACGGAACTTAACAACCTAAACAACGATAGTCAACAACAATACTAGTTCACATATACTTATCATCAACAATGTTTCACATATGCTTCATTTATTTTCACTTAGCATTTAAATCATCAACAACAATTCAACAACGATGACGACGACTCAACATTAACGACAATGCAACGTCACAACAACAACTTGACTATGCAATATGCATGTGGTACCAATCAACGCTGGAGCAACAAACTCCTAAAAACTGGAGCAAATAACTCCTACAAGTCAACGCTGGAGCAAATAACTCCTAAAAGCAACGCGGTATGAATGATTAACATTCAACAGGGCATGAGCCCCCAACTTTATGTGAGTATGCATGGACTCAACAACTTAATCAATCAACAACGTACAACATCGACAACAACGTACAACGTCAACAACAACGCACAACTTCAATATTATAATCTCATAGATATTCATCAAGTTAATTCAACATATGCATTCATATGGTAATTCATCAACAAGTTATTCATATAATAATCATCAACACATATATATACCTTCATGTAATATTCCATAGACATATACATCATATAGTAATTCAACATAAGCATGCATATAATGATTCATCAATATGTACATTTCATGTATCAACACCTAAATCATGTTATTCTTGACAAACAAACCATCTGAAGACTAACAGTATCATCTAAGGTTTTCAAGTATGCATCAAAGGCTAGTTCAAAACAAAAACGTATGAAACGACACAAAACATGAAAAGGTACAGAACCACTATGTTACTCGCCGTGGCGAGCAAACTACGCTCTCTGGTAAACAATTCACTCATAGCTCTCCGTGGCGAGCACTCTTACTCGTTGTGGCGGGAAAACACTGCTCTCTGTCGGGAAGTGCGATTTTTAACCCCAAAAACCCAATTTTCATCAACCTTAATCCCAAATCTGTTAGAAACTCAACCTAGGATCATTCTACAACCTGAACAACAGTTATCTATGAATTCTACGGTCTTTCTACAACTCTTAACAACAAATTCTACGTGTTCCATCATTAATTCCGGTTTTAAACCCTAATTCTCAATTTCACATGAACAACAACAAAACTACATGCTAAATCCAATTTCAGAATTATACAACCTAAGATTAGAGAATATTAGTCCCACCCTTCCCTTAGATTAGATGATTGCAAGGTTCTACGAATTCTTCTCTTCGTTCTCCTCTTCTCTCGGTTCTCCTCTTTTTCTCCAAAAGCTTCTAAACCTAATTTGTGGTTGTTCTCTTCTTTTTATATCTCACACCCTCAACATATTTTTCAACTAAATCTACGTATTTTCTAACTAAGTCAACATATTTTCTAAATATATCCAAACCAGCCCCTCAAATGTATTTATTCTAAATATCCAACATATTCTACTAAATAATAATATAAAGCCACTTGATAGAATATTAAAACACCGCAACACGTCATAAATCACATAAGTCATATAAAAGACTCTAAACTCAACCAAAAATAATTAAATAATAAATGGGGCGTTACATTGAACGTCCACAAAATTTACTGACTCTTGAACTATGGAATGATCAACAATGAAATCAGCAATAATTTGACCTTTCACATATTTTAAATATTGATAGGTGAATGAATATTCTATAAGTGCCAAAGCCCATTTACGAACTCTGCTGTGTAATATTGGCTTCGACAGCATATGCATGATTATGTCAAAGTGGGAATAAACATAAACATCAATAGGCTTTATATATTGCTTAAGTTTAATACATGAAAAGTACAAACAAAGGCACAATTTTTCACTTGGATGATACATTGTTTCAGCATCATTTAAAACCCTGCTAAGATAATAAATAGCTCTTTCTACGCCATTTTTATCCTCTTGTGCTAACATACTTCCTATAGTATTATCTGAAGCATCTATGTACAATTTCATTAATTAATCCCTAAGAGGAGGTAACAAAATAGGAGGGTTTATCAAGTAAGCCTTGATGTCATCGAATGCTTTTTTATGTTATTATTCCCATTTGAAAACATCTTCTTTCTTCAGTCGAAGTAGTGGTGAGAAAGCTTTAGTTCTACCACTTAGATTTGAAATAAATCTTCTAAGAAAGTTGATTTTTCCCAACAAAGATTGAAGCTCTTTCTTTGTTGAAGGCGGTTTTGTCTCCGAAGTTGCCTTTGTTTTGTTTTGATTAATTTCAAAGCCTTTTTTGTGCACAACAAAACCTAAGATATCACCTGCACGCACACCAAAGGCACATTTCAAGCATAAATTGAGAAACGCGAAGGATTCAAGGATGAAGAGTTAACGCGGGACACTTGGCCCACCAAATCTCCAATTTGTGCGATGAGAAGGATTCTTAAAAGACTACTATTGAAGGCCATGATTACCATGACGTCACGCTTCGAAATACTTAGAGTTTTTAAAAAATGCCAATCTTCTCCTTCGAAATTTTTTCAGATGAAAATGACAGTTTTGCGGGACAATTTGTTAGCCTTTAATTTCAACGGGCTCATTTAATGCAGTCAACATTAGTTAATTTTTATCTTCGCAGGAATCGAAGCCTTTTCCTTCAAACTTAAGGATTTCGATGAGATGTGGAATTAACGTGAAAGGGCCTAAAATCTCTAGAGTTCATCAAAACATGAGCCAGGAATGCAAGACCGTCGAAGCCAAGCAATTCCTATTGAGGCGGGAAGATTTCAAATTTTAAAGAGAAGCAGTTTCCTCAATGGAAACGTGGGAGACAAGGAGTTGTCTCCATGGAAGAAGTGTTGATCGTGGAGCTACGCTTTTTCCAGTTATTTTGCTATGTATAAATAGTAGTTTTCCATTGGGAAAACGGGTCGCAAATCAGTTATAGAAATTCTACAACACTTGAAGTACCGGCGCGAGATAAAAGAGTTATACATAATGTATGTAAAGGATTTGCCGAACCACATTCTGAAGTGATTTCAAGAGGGGTTTTTCAGAATTTTAATCCTCTTAGCGGAACAAATCCCATTGAAACGAAATGGATCTTGATTAAATCGTCAACCACAAACTTACACTTTAAATTCATTTGTTTACCTCTTGAAGCGCAGAATCTTTGTAACATAATTGTTTCTGATCACCGGTGCTAGCCAATTTCAACGGAGATTCGGAGAGAATAGGGTTTAGAGAGAGGCGGCTAGGTTTCTAACTTTCAGAATTAGGTTAAGCGTTTCAACCAACCAAAAGTAAGCACTTAAGTATACCGTACCTTACGGTGCACCATGTTTCACTTAAATACACCGTACCTTACGGTGGACCAAGTTTCTCTATTTTTATAAATTAAATAATAAGTCATACTTAATTATTTAATTACTAATAAGTCGTACTTTTATTTTATAAATAAGTCTTATTTATTTCTCTCATCTATCTGTCATTTGTGTGTGACACTATAGGTTCTCGCAACGTTGCAAATAATATTAAACACAAGGCATAGCATGTCACCCTTTTCCAGTTCAATATTGTGCCCGTAGACATTTCTCCTGTTATGTAGGAGGGACAAATTCCATCTAGGTCACTCATGTCTCTTAGCATGATTCGTGGTATACCCATCAACCAACTTTATTGTCATCTTGTTACAGACAACATTTGAATGGTGATAAAGCACTGGACTCCAACAGCTATGGTACATAGTGATTTCAGGTCAAAGGGTGGAATACACCACTATCACTATGAGAATATCTTATGAAACTTTTCATAACTTTTACTATGTAGTATTCTCATGATGGCTCAATCCAATATAAATATTACTACTAATATTTATATCTATGTGAAGACTTGATAACTCTTTATCTATGATCTGTGAGATGTGATCATTAGTCTATCTACATAATAGTCTCCAAGCTTTAATGATATCCATTTCACAATAAAGCTTGACTATAGATTGGCTAGGATTTCTAGTATATCCATTTCACAAATGCACAACATGTCAAAGGATTTCTAGTATGATCCTGCTTGTAATAATAAAAATCAGCATGTATTGTTTACCAAAAACACCGGTAAACACAAACCTAATTTCTGGACAGAGCATCGAAGAGTTCGAGTGAAGAACTTCAAGGATTGCACGCGTAATTGAAGATTCGAAGACATCAAAAAGCACCAATTTCAAAGGGTTTTGAAGATTGGGGGAGTGATTGCATAGGAATCGAAGAACTGGGGTAGTTTCAAGGAATTCTTTGTAATCACATTGTAATCAAACATTCAATATTCTAGTGGAAGTCCTTGGTGGAGGAGTTTTCCATCAAGAAGAGTAGACGTAGCCCAAAGTGAGGACGAAAGGGTGAACTACTATAAATCTCTGTGTTCTCTCTCTCTCTCTCTCTCTTCTCTATCCTCTTTAATTTTGATTAATTGTGTATTTGAAGCTTGATAAATTAATAGTGTAGAAATTAAGTGTGATATAGGTTGAATCTTTTAAACTTGATTTTGATTTTACTTAGAATCTCTCAATTCAAGTTAATATTAGCTTGAACATAGTCTTGTTATTTTTTATCATTGGTATTGAACGTTGCATAATCTGATAAGTCGTAATTTGCCTTTACTAAAAATGTTTTCACTACAAACTCGATTTAAATTTTAAAATACTATTCACCCCCCTCTAGTGCGTATTACATTGCCACACGGATCAACAAGAATATCCATGTGAAAGTGAGAAATGAGTAACAGGTCAATGTATGAATCCTTGTAAAGAACTTTTACTGGGAAATTTTATCTTATACCCTTACAAATGTTATTTCACCTTACAAATCTTAAAAAATTCCAATTTTACCGTTATCATTTAACCTTTTACACATTAATTTTTCACCCCTCACTTCCAACATTTTCCAATTCAATGAGTTTACCCCCACATTTTCTAAACATTTCCAACTTGTATTTTTGTTTCTTTCGGAAATCATTGTTATAAAACATTTCCAAATTCAAGCAAATTTTTTGAACACTCACATTTACGTTACCGGAATCTATATTGGAAGCCTATCCAAATCCTTTTCTGATATCAGCCATGACTTTATTATAAAACGGGGATACATGGCAAACCGCCGTAAAACTAGTTTCTCCTTGTACAAATCCCTATAGGAACAATAATTTCCAGGGAATTGTAATTGTTATCGTTTTATAAAACAATTACTGCTATTAATCAACCGTAAAACAATTTTCTCGCTATACAAATCCTTTCCGGTATAAAACCACCGAAAACTTGCAATTCACAACAATTCCGGTAACAATCCGGTTGCAAGAGTTAATTCCGGGAGACAACGATTGCGCTAACAATTTTGTTTCAAGATTCATTCCGGTAAAAGAAAATAACATCGGAAGGCAAAGAAGGGTGCAAAACGTTTACCATAAAGAGTGGGGTGAACAAGTGAAAAGGTAACTGAGTTTTATTATTTTATATAAAGGATAAATTAGGTAATTTGAGTGAAATATTGGGGTCAAGGTATAAATATAAAGGTGTGGGGTAAAACTTCCCTTTTACTGCAATTCAATACAATTTGGATTCAGTTCTCTTCACTCTTACTTGTTTTTACATTTTTCGACATCTTCAGTCCCTTTTGGATTTGAAGATTGCTTTCCTTTTTTATACAAACAAACTTAAGAACACCATGAACATTCAAGCATTTCTGGAAAATATTAATACACATATGTCATGAGATTTCTGATTGATCTCGCAAGTTTTATGCTTGTTTAAGGCTTTAGGTTCGCTAAGACCAAACTTTATAGAAACCTTATGAAGCACTCCGATAAATTTACTTATCAATGAAAAGATATCAATTTGGTACGATGACGAAGTAGCAAAAACTGTGAGGATCATATAGTTAAAATCTAATTCTTAATGTCAAGAGAGTTGTCTGGTGAAGCTTAAGGCTCTTTACACACAGAAAACTGGCTTTGAGAATTATAAAGTTTTACACACTTGCGCCATGAAGACTAATTCAATAGACACCCAAAATCTTTCAAAAACACATGAAAATTTAATCCAACTTCTGTATTTCAATTTGATTATCCATCAATAAGGATTAAGGACATGAGAATTCCATAATAAATCAAATTTGTCATTCACCATTCACTCATAAACACCAAAATATCTCATCAAAATTTGATTAATAGTTAGTGAAAAGAAACAGGGAAAATCAAAATCAAATCGAATTAAGATCTATTTAAATCCGGCTTGTCTTTCTTCACATCTCATATTGTATAAATACGTTATTTTTTTATTGTTACTTTCTTCATTTATTAATTTTATTTTTCAGATTCGGAGACTACAATTAGAAACTCTAACACCAATCAAAACAATTAAAACAAATTTGAGCATGAAGATTGGATTTGTGAAACACGCATATGAGATATGACTTGCAGTAAGAGGCAAATTAACATAAAATGGTGAATTTAATTTGGAAAGATAAAACCTGATATCGATAGTTGAGCAAGAGTGATGTAGATGTATCCACAGTTGGTCTTCACCGGCCATCGTCTTTTCGAAATCGCCGGGAGGTTTTTAGGGTTATGAGTGTAACTTAGGTTAGTTTTACTGTGGGTGCCAAATGTACTTAGAGTGAGTACAATACATAGTCACCAGGTTCACGATTCGCTCGGTACGTGGTACGAATACGCGATACGCGGTTCGTCATTTATCAAGAATTCCGTATGTTTGGGGGTATACAGAGTCGGTACGCTCGGGTTCGTATAATATACATATGATAAACTAATAATTATACCATCAACAAATTTTTCCTCATAGTTTTGTAAAAAATAAAAACAATTTATCTTTAATTAACATTGAATTACAAATTAAGGCATTAATTAATTATTAAATATTAAAAGAAAGGGCTACAGTATATACACCAAAGCATTTAATTTTCTTTACTTTTTAATTTTACACGAACGAATGTTAGGTCGCCTGGACTGGAGAGTTGAATTTTTCTTTAAGCATTTGACATTGTGCATTGAAACAATTTTTAATTCTTTTCTCACTTGATATTACTTTTATATCCCTGTTATATGGAGGGGAGAGAACCGCTTCATCTTCACCATTTTCTCTATGACTTAAAGCTTCACAACCACCGCTGACCACGAATTTGCATGAACCGGTACCACGAACCGGTACGGACGAACTGGTTCGCGGTTCTCATGGGTGGAGAGCGAATTCTTTGACTATGGTACAATCTATAAAACCGGGGTTTAGTCGGTTGAATTCTTCTCTTTACCCAACAGTTTTTGCTCGCTCCCAACTGAAAGGACAATTTTGCCGTTGTGTGACTTAACTCACGCTGAGTACTATTTTCGAACAAAACCCAGCAAACAACCACATAGCTCCATTTTTTCTTTCCCTCCACCTCGAAAACTCAAAAAGTGCAAATTTTTGGGTCAAAATCTTCGTTCTAAATCATTGCAAATCGTCAGGAAACAATTTTCTACGCTCATCAAGTATCAAAGAACAGGTAATGTATCCTCAAAACTCATCCAATTTTTCTGGTTTTACTGGTTGGTTAGTCACATTTTTTGTACTAGGTGATAGGGCTTAGTGTGAGTTAACTCACACTAGTTGTATGGGCTGCGTGAGTTAACTCACGTAGGAGGATAACACTAGTGTGACTTAACTCACGCTACTATGATGCCCAATTTTTGAATTTGTGCGCCACTTTTTTTCCTTGCTTTGCTTGTCGCACAAGTTATTTATTTATTTTTTCTTTGTTATTTTTTTATTGAATAGACATTGAGTGATATGGTTGAAAATGTGGCGGAGGATGACGTTGAACCGAAACCAGCCAACCTCAAAGCTTCAGGCAAAGCTTTTGGCGTAGGCGTAGGTTCTAGCGTAGCATCCGGCGATGTCAAACCAACCAAAGATGTGAAGTTTAAAGTGAAAATTCCCTTTAAAGCTCACATTGGTCACAACCAAGTAAAACCTAAACCGGTACCTACCGGTAACTTTGAAGAAAAGCCTAAACTGGTACCTATCGGTGTTCGTGTTATTGAAGTAAACACCGGGTCAATTTTTACCACAAATGAAAGATGGAGAGATCGAGAAGAATTACTTGGTTGGGTTCGTCGACAAGCGGCAAGGTTCAGATTTACTATTTCTATAGATAAATCTAGTACAATAAAGCCATACATGACGATGCAATGTGAAAGGAGTGGTGAATACAAGCCACGTAAGACGAGGAAGAAACCGAAGCTTGAAGGCATGGGCTCAAGGAAATGTAATTTCCCATTTAGTTAAAATGCTTCTTTGACAAAAATACACAAGATTGGTGGATTGAAATGCTTTTTGGAATTCACAACCATGACTTGGCGCCAAAGTCATCCAGCCACCTTCTTGCGGGTCGACTAAAAGCGAAGGAGAAGCAAAGAGTTATCGACATGACAAAGAGCTTGGCGGTGCCTAGGAATATTCTCACGGATTTGAAGGAAAAAAACAAAGAAAGAGTGACACTCATCAAGCAAGTGTATAATACGCGAACTAGATGGCGCAAGGTGTAACAGCCCGATTTTCGCTAGATTTATTTTATTATTTATTTATGTGTGTTTATATGTGCTTACGTGTGATTAATTGCCTCTGTGTGTATTTTGGGTTAGGATTAGTGGATTTCAGTGCAGAGGGGTAATATGGTCATTTTAGACTCAGGGGTATTTTGGTAATTTTGAGAGCAGGGGTAAACTAGTAATTTTACGGTGGGATTTATTTTCTTAAGTGTTTCTAGGGGGAACGTTATTATTTTACTAAGTCACTATTCGGTAGCGGTAATTAAGTAGGCCGGTAATTAATCGATAACATTAACCGTTAGAGAATAGAAAACTTAGGGGTTAGTTATTAGTATTGTGAGCCCATCAGAACAATTGATTGGGTTAGGCCCAAATGTGAGAACTATATAAACCTTGTCATTTAGAATCTAGGGTGGAATAATAATCTTTTGCAATTGGGAAGAGAAAGATAGAGAAGAGGCTAGAGGAAGAAAGGGTAGAGAAGAAGAATTGAAGAGAACCCATAGGAGCTAAAGTGAAGCTTGTGCTAGTGTTGTTGCTCATTAAGGTAAGGGGGTTAGTTTTCAATTGTAATCAATAAGTTGTAGTTCTTCCCCAATTCTATGTATAAGTGATTATTTGCTTAAGTGATTATCATGAGTTTAATCGATGAAATTCGTGCTTAGGGTTTGATGTGATGTTTGAGCATGAGAAATTGATATTAAGTGAATTGTTGATGATGAAATTACATGCTCAAAACATGCTTATATGTATACTTTGCATTTTCACTTAAAATAGATGAGATATGATGTTGTTGTTGATGGATTGTTGTGAATTCATGTTAACTGTTGCTATTGTTGTTGAGGGATGTTATTATTGATGACTGGAACCTTGGGTGATCATAATCATTGAGTTTTGTTGAGAAATTGGAGTGTTCTTGTGAGTGTTTACAAAAATGGGTCAAATGGGGATTTTGGTTTAAAGGATGTTTTGACTCAAATTCCATATGGTTTTGAATCTCTTTTAGTGTCTGAAAACGTTTGGGTAAGCTCTGGAATCAACTTTGGGTTGGGGGGATTCAAAATTGGGATTTTGGGATGAAGAATGGGATTTTCGTGACAGTCAACTGTCAGTACTCGCCACGACGAGTAAGCTTGCTCGCGAGGCGAGCAATGTGGTCACAGAGAGCCATGTTTGCCCGCCACGGCGAGCAGGGCTACTCGCCACGGTGAGCAAAGTGGTAACAGGGGGCATGTCTCGCCCGCCATGGCGAGCAGGTCGCTTGCGAGGCGAGTTGCCTCAGTCCAGTTTTTCTGTTTTGTGTTTTATATCCTTTTCACACGTTTCTGTTTTGAATTGACTTTTGGTATAAACATGAAAGTTTTAGAGAACTTTATTAGCTTCCCAATGGCTCTAAATTGATTTGAAAATACCTTATGGATTTTGATTTATGATGAAAACACTCCAAGTGAGTTTTGGTGAATTTTGAAGAGGTTAATGTTAGTGAATGCATATATGTTAGTGGATTGAGTTGGTTGTTGGTGAACACATATATGTTAATTGAATTGTGAATGTGTTGGTGATTGCATATATGTCGAGTGACGATGAATTATTGATGAATTCATATATGCATATATGTTGGTGATGATGTGGTGATATTGTTTGTGTGAACATATGCATTGAGTCGAGTCATATGTTCATGCATACATGACTGATGGTGATGGTGACGGATATTTATATCCAATGTAAGACGGGGTGTGAAATCTTACATACGATGTGTTTATTGCATCGAAGGTGACGACCTTGAGGTGATTTGGTACCACATGCATCTAGAAGAGTCTAGAACATTGCATGCATTTGAATCATTGGTGATACTTGTTGAATTGTACATGGGTGATAATTGTTGGATTGTGCATTGGTGATAATTGTTGGATTGTGTATTGGCAAGATTTGTTGAATGATGTGATTAATGTATATGTACATTGGTAAATATTATTGTTGAATATTATCTTGATATTATTGATGGGGCAAGAATTGTACATGTATATGTTTATATGTGATATGTATGAATGCCTAAATGCTTATACTTTAATTATTGATTATGATTGATGTGAAGCTTACCCCCAGTGGTTTTGACCGCCTACCTGTTTGTATGGATGGGTAGACGGAATGCAGGCTTAGTTTTTGCATGGTAAGCGCTTGGATAGTGGGAGCTATCTCCGCTATTGTCCTGGAGTCTTAGTATAGGCTCTGATTAGGAAGTCGTCTTGTTTTGTTAGACTTATTTCTTTTGTGGAGATTTACCTTTCTTACTGTATTTGAAATTTATATGATGATGTATATGGATCCTATAACATGTATATTTGGAGGTGTAGACTCATATCCGCTGCGAGTATTGTGAATTTTATAAATGCATGTCATTTGGATTTTCTGATGTGTAGACGTAGCGTCTATTTCTTGAATAAATGTTTTATTCGCGTGTTTTATCGCTTTAATAGAAGTAGGGCGTTTCAAAAGGGGGAAAGAGAGGACAAAACGGAGATGCAATACATGATTTCAAAGTTGGAGAAGCACCAATACGTCTATTTCACAAGAGAAAATAGTGAGGAAACCACTCTTGAAGACTTATTTTTTGTTCACCGAATTCAATTGATATGCTTAACACTTAAGCCACATTCCAACATAATGTGTGTTTGCTTAATTCCCGGCCACTTTCTTCATGCTTTGTTGAAAGAAGATTGTCTGTTACCACCTCCTTGTAAGGAGTGGATGAATCACAAGATTGGTGAGGCGGAGAAATGGCTTTTTGATTTTGTGGATAGACAAGCCGCCTTCAATGAGCTCAAGTCTAAGGAGCCCAAGCCGCCAAAGAAACCAACAAATGAGCACAATCCTATTACTTTTGACACTTCGACTCCGGAAAAGCCAAATCAAGATTTCGAAGTCATGGATGAAGATGTTGATAATGTTGATTATGCACTATCACTAGCCTAGTTAGATAGGTTATGACACTTTTAGGTCAGTCGGTGTTCGTCCTATTTTTTGGTTGTATTACACCCCGATGTTTTTTTTGGTGGCCGGATATGTAATTTGGATATTTGTCACCAATATGTAACTAATATTATATATTATATAAATATATGAAATTAAATATTTTTTGCTGGCCGGTTATGTCACACCAATTATTGCTCGCATTACTTTGTCTCTAATTATTCAACTATTTATTTTATCTCATTTCTCTCATATTTGTTTTTCATTATATTTTTGTGAAGTGAAACATGTCTGAAGATGCACAAGATCCAGTTAAACTTCATGTTCGTTATATTGATGTGAAAAAGAGGGTTTGGTGCACTGTAAACCCCATCGACAAGTTGGACGAGTTGAATGCAAAACTTGATGACTTCTTTATCCATATTGGTTCAAATCACATAACATGTTATGTAGTAGTACAAGTGCCAGGCGTGGACTTGGGGGAGGATAAGGAAGAGGACTTTTGGAAAACCGTGTATTTTCCACAACTTGTCAAAGATGATAGCGACGTTGATTACATGTTTCGCGTGATGGTTGAAAATAACCTTTTACATCTTTTTGTCCGATCTGTTGAAGTGTAATGTTTATTAACGTGTAATATCGTAATTTGTTTGAATTTGTGTTCGTATTGTTAATTTTTAATGAATTTGGGTAATTTTGACCATTTATGTGAGATTATGTAATTTTAGAAATTTATGGACAAATTGGTGTAATTTGGATGGTTTACGTGTCATTAAGTGTGTTTAAGTGATTACGGATCAATACCGGCGAATTTGTGTAATTTGGACCGTTTGGATCGTTTATTGGTGATTATGTGATTGTGCGAAAAACGATAATTTTGTGTAATTTGGATCGATTATGTCGTATTATCTGATAATATTGTTAAACTGGCGTAATTCGGTTAAGTTATGAATGTGTCGTGATTACGGGTCATTTATGACTTTCCAAAAGTATGTTCAGTTATTGCATTGCATTTAATGCAGTTTCTGCTTTCTGCTATCAACGTGAGTTAACTCACGCTAGTGCAAATGGCAATGTGAGTTAACTCACGCTGAAATTAACACTAACGTATGTTAACTCACGCAACGTGTGTTAACTTACGTTGACATTTGCACTAGCTTGAGTTAACATGTGTAGGGTATTTTGGTCATTTCAGTTGGGAGTGAGCAAAAACGGTTGGGTAAAGAGCATAATTCTTGTCTGTTTAGGTCATGCTTTGAGAATGATCTCAATGTGGGTATTTATAGCCCTTCTTGAGCTTGAGTTTTTCTAACTAAGGCCTTGAGTAACTTATAGCCCAAGCTACGCCTTTCTTGTTATACAATACTTCTAGATGCTTCTAAAATTCTTTTGAGGCAGCTTGGCGAAAAGGGCATGCCTTATGGCTTTTGCCCTTATAAGCCCTTAACCTAATGTTAGCGGTCTATATTCCTACAATCAAGCTATTATAATTTGACTAATATAATTGTTACCATATTTACAGCAAGAATCATGGGATACAATTAACTCTGATAACAACAAGAATCATATAATATGGTTGACTTTCCTAACATTCCACGCTTAAATTTAAATTGTGTCTGTAGGCAGCAAATGATATTATGTTTATTGAAAGAAATATGAGATAGAGGTTGGAGGTTACTTATTAGTTTTGGTAACTATTGTTGGTCTATATGGCTAGATGGTTACCAAGCTGGAGGGGGGTGAATAGCGCTTTTGAAAAACTTTTCGGAGATTTAGTGAAAAGAGGTTTTAACATAATTGACTATTTGAAATTTTCTTGACCAATCAAAAACAATGAATTAACAAATATTAAATATATGTAGAATAAGATTTTATCTTAGAATTTAGAGATTCACGATACAAATCTTTTTAACACAATCAATTATTAACAAGCCTTGAACAAGATACGAAACAATATACAATTTCAAACCAAACCTATATGACAATAAACCTACTAATCAATTGAAAAACACAAAGCACATAAATTTGAATAATTGAATTGGTATTGCAATTAATTGATCCAATAGAAATTGTTTTAACCTAAATCAAATGGATTTAGATTAATCTTTTGTGAAAACACTACTTAGATCAAAACTAGCAATTTACTAATCAATTATTCAAATAATCAAGTGCTATATTAAAGTAAAGAGAAAGAGAGAGAGAGAGAGAGAGAGAGAGAGAGAGAGAGAGAACACCGATGTTTATAGTAGTTCACCCTTGTTCGTCCTTGCTAAGGGCTACCTCTACTCTACTTGATGAAGTACGCCTTCACCAAGGTCATCCACTATGTATGAAAAGTTTATTACAATGTTTACAAGTGTTCCTTCAATTTACCAGTGCACCCCTTGAATTTGGTGCTTCTTGAATCTTCGGATCCTCTAATTACCCGTGCACTCCTTCGATTTCTTCACTCGAGTCTTCAATGCTACGTCCGGTAAACAAACCCCCATCGATCTCAAGAACGGTTAGAAAGACCCCCAAGCCCTTTGGAGGTGGAATGAGATTATTCAATTCCTTTGAAGCCTTGATTAAGCCCAATCAATCTTCTTGAGAGAACCAACTTACAATCCCTACTAGCACCCTAGAGAATCTACACACTCAAAGACAAAGTGATTCTAAGAAAAGTGTTTAATCTTGAAGAATGTATGAGCAATGAGTTTTTGAGACCCACAGAGAATAGATGCAAATGATTCAATACTTGGGGAGTTATGAGGAGGAGACTATTTATAACGAGAGGTGATAAGATTAATTTTTTGCACAAAAACAACAGATTGAATCGATTCATTTAACTTTTGAATCGATTCAGACATAAAAAGATTGAATCCAGATGAAGGAAAATCTATGAAGATTGATGCAAGTCAAGAGATGTATGAAACGATTCAAGCTACCCAGATGGATGATTGAATCGATTCAAGGTCACAATGAATCGATTCAGAGAGAGTCAGAGAGTTTGATGATACGACTCATGAAGGAATGATACGACTCAAACTTGAATCGATTCAAATACAGAGTGAATCGATTCACTCAAAGTCAGAAACTTTTTGAGTTGATGCAAACAGAAATGAGTCGATTCATGCAGACAAGAGACACAAATGAAACAGACACAAGATGTTCAATAGGGTGCTTTAACATAGTCTAATCAAAAATGAAAAGATAGACAAACATGATCTAACCTAAAGCAATTAAAAGATATGAATAAACCAAACATCATCAAAAACTATAGGTAGAGGCTTCAACTATAAGATGTAGAACTCTCCGTGAGTTTAGCTCAGTTGGTAGGGATATTGCATATTATATGCAGGGGCCGATGTTCGAACCTCAGATGCCCCACTTATCCACAATTAAATTGTGTGAGCTCTATCCACTAGGCTACTTGACAAAAAAAAAACTATCAGATGTAGGAAGAATTTGAACAAAAGAAAGTTGAAATCAAAACGCCAATAACAGTTGGTGTATGTTGAAGTAACGATATGAAAAAAGAAGGGTAAATTTTGAAAAATAATTAGGCTAACATCATAACAAATCAAGAATTTAGGTTTTTCTTCGGTTTCACATGAAAATGTTCCGGATCATTTCTTTCAGTTCAGAGGTTTAAGGGTGTTCTCAAGTAAGGTCTGCCTTGCCCTTAATATTATTTGGTTATCGATGGTTTGGATCATCTAGAACGAGCGTAATCGATGCACATTTCAGCATAATAAGGAGAGTTTGTAGGCATTATCTAAAAGGGTTAAGTTTCAATCTTATTGGTTGTTGAAGTCGAAATATGTCACTTTTGACTTTGATTACTACTTTTGCAGGCTTAATCGTATTCCTTGTTTCTCTATTATTATGTAGCTTCCATTTTTCCTTTTGCTTTGAGATGTTTTGGTTGTAACTATTTTTTTAACAAGTCTTCTTCGGTACATCTTGTGTTGGTAACTTGTTTTGGTGCTTAATATATTCTCTTTTTAGCCTGTTCAAAATGTCTATATATTGAAAGCGTCATTAATTTGACAAAAATGGTAGTTGTTTATCGGCAAGAGCCGGGAAGGCTGACCAGCTCGTACCGGGTTTGATCCCCATCTTTTTTTTTTCTTATAAAAATTAATTATTTATCTCGGTCGATATTTTTTTTTTATTTTATATTGTAATTTTTATAGTTAATAATCTCCGTATACATGTTGGAGAATTGCAAACCAACCAACCACTATGTGTGTGTGTGTGTATATATATATATATATATATATATAGCACAGTACTTGACAAGTGTTGTAACAAAACCGTTTGAGTAAGAGAGTGAAGTGTTGCAGTTTATTCTCTTTCCTCGTTGGTTGCTCGGTTTCTATTTGAAGCCACAACCCACGAACAATCTTGTTCTCAACTGTCACGTTCATTTTATATATTTCTTCTTCATTCACCTTTCACTCACTCTTCTTTTTTTGCATTATTAACATGTTTGGAATCTTTTTTGGATGGACAAAAGCTTCAAAGTGGTAAAAGTGCTATGCAAACTTAGTTGAGATTGTTTAACTTATTATGTTATATATTTTTGTTTTAAATTCAATATATTATATGAATTTCAGCAAGAAAGCAATAAAAACAGCAAGATGCAGGCTCATACATTTGAAGAACAAGAGGAAAACTATAGCATTGCATTTGCGTAATGATTTGGCTGAGTTAATCCTCAATGGCTATGAAGAAGTTGCTATCAATAGGGTATGTATATTTTATATTCTTCACCTTCTTTTATTTATCATTAGCCTTTATATTCATACAAATGCTGATGTTTAAATAGCTTAGTTGCATTTATTTTTTTTTAAAAATAAACGCATTATTTACATTTTGTTTTTGTTTTTTTAGAATAAATAAAGTTGTCACAAATTTAGTAACATGTTTCTTTTGTCTCTAAATTAACTAAATATTATAAAATTTATTTAAAATTTAACTTAATTTAAAAAGTCTATTTAAATACTAGTATTTTGTGCACATTATTTACCATCCATGTTTAAATCTTCAGAAATTTGCTCATCCAAAATATAAAAATTCTTGAGAAATTTCAGGTTGAGCTGCTAATTCAAGATGAAAGTCTAGTTGCTGCATATGAAATGTTAGATCAGTTCTTTGAATTTATCCTTCACCAACTCTCATATATCAGAAAGCACAAGTATGTATTATTTCTTATCTACCTTCATAAATTAAAATGTAGTCGTCACACCAACCTTTTCTCATAACAAAAAATAATAATTTTATGCCAGGGACTGCCCAACTGATATAAACGAAGCAGTATCAAGTATTATATTTGCTTCTGCAAGATTTGGTGATTTTCCTGAGCTCTATCCCATTAGAAAGCTCTTTGCACAACGTTATGGTCAAGATTTTGCAATTGCAGCTTTGGACCTATTACCTGGGAACCTTGTTAACACAAAGGTAATTTCTTTTTTCATTTTAAACCTTAGATTATTGTAAATGTAAAATAGACTTGCTAGTGATATCAAAAGTATAAATTTTAACTAAGTTGGTGCAATTCCACTTGTTTGAAATCATGACAGTTAAAAGAGATCCTCTCAATGAAGTCTGTGCCGGATGACTTGAAGTACAGAATAGTTGATGAAATAGCAATGGAATCTTCCCTACAAACTAAGGTCTGTTTTAATATCAATGTGATAATATGAGACACGGACACCGGACACGACACGGTCACTGACACGCCGACACAACTAATTATTTGAAAAAATCACATAATTCAGTGTAATTATAAGTGTCGGTGTTGGAGATAACACGTGTCCGACACCGCGACACGCCTAATCGGAGGAGTGTCTGTGCTTCATATAATATACATACATACTGTTTTTAATCTTGTTAGTTAATACTTACTACCAAATTATTGTGTTCAATATTTTTGTGCAGGTGAAAGAATATAAAGGGAATCAATTAATTGTACGTGATTCCCAAATAATTCATACAAAAGGATCTAAAATACATTCTCCTTCAAAATTTGATCAAGAGATAGAAACAGATGTTACACCTTTATCCTTCACCACACCAAGTGATGCATTTTCTCCACCAGAATCCAGTTTATGTAATTCTTCAACATCCGTGTCGCCTATCCAACAAGAGAGAGTGGAGGAACTAGAAGATATTGATGAATGTGAGTATTTTTCATCAAAAGATGGTTGCAGCGAGGACCAAAGGCTAGTATTATTCAATTCAAGTGAAAGTGATATGGATCGGGATGAATCAAGTAGTGACTCAAGCATAAGGACCTACACATCGCAAAAACGTGCATCGAAGAAAAGATTAAGAAGAAGATCACCCTTGCTTGAAAGACAAGGCATTGTTGAGATTGGATACACTTTACATTATCAAACACCAAGTCCACAATCAAGTTATCCAAAGAAAAGACTAAAGCAACATTCCTACTCAGATTCATGTGAAACAAATAGTTTGGACTTTAACATGAGTGATTGCAGCTGCAATTTGGATAGCCCTTGTTACTGTTCTGTATACAATGAAATAGAAATGTTTGAGTACCTAGGAAGCTCTTCTTCCACCAATGCTTTCAATCCAAACACTTGTGATTGCTTAACAACAACTCCTTATTCAAGAGCCTTGACAACACCACCTTCAAAGTTGATGGGAAATTACAACGACAATTTGTTAAGGATATTGTCATGTCCTTCTCCACGGCCAAAGCATGTTCATCCTAAGTTACCAGACTATGATGACTTTGTTGCTACTCTCATGGCTCTTCAGAGAGAGTTCACTTTTAGAGTAGATTAGGTGTAACTGTACACATTCTTGTTAAATTAGCTTTCTAGTTTCTACCATTGATATTACCGTAGTAATTTTTGACATTTACCCCTTCATATTAGATTTCTAGTTTCCATCATTGATGATACCTTCAAGTTATTCTTTGACAATGACCACTTTCTATTAGCTTTGAGTTTCTTAGCCATGTTATTTGTTATTTAGTTTTATGGTCCATTGGACAAAACAGAATAGCTATCGTTCTACATTAATTGGAATTTATGCTCCAAGTTGATCTATGATTTAGAACCAGAAAAGGGGTACAACCATTCGATTTTGCTTTATGATCCCACCATTTTGGGGAGAACAAACAATATCATTAGATTCATTACTATAGGGTTTCCCGCATTACAAGTCACAACTCAAAACAAAGCACCTCCTCGTTTTCCAACAGTTGAAAAAGGTTAGTTTTATAAAGGGGGGAAAGATATTTAGGGACAACATTAGACAACAATAAAAAAAGGACAGGAACATCGTGAAAATCATGTTAGAACCAAACTTAATTTTAAACCCTAGAGTTAATGAGGTTAATCATCATAAATAATAAATGGGGAATGTTAATGAGTCCTCTTAGGGCATTGGTTAAAGTACTAAAAGTAGAAAATTTATATTAAAAAGTTATGTAATCATTGCATTGATTAAATGAATAACTTGGATTTTCAAGACAAAATTTCCTTTAACAAAATCCTTAAACAATGCCCTTAGGGCACTCGTTAACAAAACCCATAATAAATTAATATCCGGAAGCGTACCTGAATTCATAATTGAATATTGTTGATGTGGTAATTGCCTTTCAGATCAACACACATTCTCACTGAGAGAACCCTTTGTTATTCTCTCTTGTCTCCTTGTGATGATGGGATGTCAACAAGAACGGCGACTTGGTGTGTGTAACCTAGGGACCATGACAGAGAACCCTTTGTTATTCTCTCTTGTCTCCTTATGATGATGGGATGTCAACAAGAACGGCGACTTGGTGTGTGTGACCTAGGGACCATGACCTCTTTATTTATAGCACCCAAACTAGGGTTAACTATTAGTATATCTATTTTAGTCCATCATAAAAATAGAATTACACATTAGTCTCTACACATTAAAGGCACATAAAACTATTAGATATTCATAAGCCCACTTTAGCCAAACTTTAGAAAATTGTTGTTGACACACTAATGAAGGCTGAAAAACACCAGTAAAAAACGTAAATGCCCTGACGGCAGTTAATTGCCAAGGAAAAGTATTGACGACAGTTAACTACCGAGGAAAACTTCGGCAGTTAACTAATGCTGGTTCCATCGGCAGTTAACTGTGGATGCATCCTAAACTTATGCAGAAACATAAACTCAGTTTTATAGTTTCCCATTTCCTCCAAACTTCTCAATTTCTCTCCAAATCCTCCAATCTCCATTTTCACGATTTGCAACTCAATAATCTCCACATTATCACAAGTAAGTAGTATTAATCATTTGTAATCATAATGTTAGTTTGTTTAGGTTTTTTTTAAAGAATTTGAGTAGTTTGTATGTGGTTAGGGTTGATGTAGGAATTGACAATTTGATGATTGCATGTAGTTTATAAATGAATGTAGTTGTACTAATTGATGTTTAAATGATGTTTAAGTATAATGTGGTTTTTAATGGTGTCAAATGAACACAATTTGAATATGTTTGATACTTTGCACACAAAGTATTTGATAAAATGCCCATATGAGAATTATATTAATTATTTAGTTAGTTTATGTAGTTATAGATAATTGTAGTTGATGGAAATGATGTTTAGGTTATATTTAGGTTGAATGTGATTTTGATTTACAAATGAATGTATGTTGTGAATGATGTTTAGTTTATGTTTAAGTTGAATGATGTTAATTTTTTAAAATTTTGTGTAGATATGTCTGATCCGAATCAAGGGCAGCCAATTGATCCATCTAAGCTTACAAGTGGTAGACGTGCTATGACACAAAGCACCTGGCGGGCAAGGCAAAACACGCACATCCCAAAGAGGGGAAGAGGTAAAGGTTGGAAGGGGGATGGTGCAGGGAGTTCTCAGGCTACACAGCCTGAACAGCCACAGGTGGTTGACCCAATGCAGGTGGAGTACCTGAACTATCAGGGTCAGATACACGATGCCATTGATGGTGGGTATGACGACCAACATATTCTGGAGGATATTGTACATGTATTAGACCAGGATGACATTGCAGCAGCGACAGCCCCAAAGACGTTACCTTATCAGCCTCCCTTTTCCTGGAGGACCTCTTGATACATCTCTCCTGGCCTCTAATGCCAACCATGTCGCATTGCCGCTATGGTATAATTCAGATAACATGTGTTATTTTTTGTTATCTAAAATTATCATATGCAATACTTATTAAATATTATACCAACTTTTAATTATTTTTTATGTTTTAAATTGGCGCGTGAAATTTAAATTTAAAATGCCGCGCGTAATATAAATTGAAATTACACGTGCGTGCCAATTTAAATGTTTTAATTTTTTTATGTGTTTTTTTTTAAGTTTTAAATGTGTTATGTCTTAAATTAGAATTATGTGTGCCAATTTAAATTCGTGATTTTTATTTTTAAATGTGTTAATTTGTAATATTTTAATTTAAATATTTACAATGTTTATGTTGTTTAAAATATGTTTTTTATTATTATTTCAGATTCGTAAAGAGCGTAAAGTAAAAGCCATTAATCATGGGGTTAAGATTTTGGATCTCTGACGTCCTTATAATAATCGGGAATGGTTTTGGGGTCCGCTTAGGGCAAGTGGGCTACATGATTTGGTTTACACGGGCTACGCCACTGTACTTTATGCTTTGTTGATGACTTTATGCGACAGGTGGCATGCCGAGACCAGTAGTTTTCACTTGCCTGTGGGGGAGATGACCATTACTTTGGATGATGTCGCCTGTCTAATGCATCTTCCGATTGAAGGGCGAATGTTGACCAACCAAAGAAAATGTCTCGGGCTGATGGAGCGGATTTGATTTTGAGACACTTAGGTGTGACTCAGGCAGAGGCGGTGAAAAATTGCAATGAAGAGTACGGTGCTTACATTAGTTATAAGGCGATGAGGGAGTATTTTGAGGGCTACCTTGATAAGTCTATCAGATTGTCGGATCCTAAGACTCCACAGGATCCACAGGAGTTGGCAAGGGTTAGGACTGCTTGTGTGAAGTCCTACCTCCTGTACTTGGTTGGATGCTTGTTGTTTGGTAATAAAAGCAACAAACGCATCGAGTTGATTTAGCTGTCGACCATGGACGACTACACAGAGATGTGTAATTATGCTTGGGGAGAGATGACATTACATTGTCTATCTGAGGTATCTTTTCCTAAAGGCAGAGCTCTTGGGGGAAACGTTACATTGCTCACGGTAATAAATTGTCACTTTTGAACCTTAACATTTTATTGTTTATTTTCCTGCGTAATAACTTATAAATGTGATTTGTTTGGTTTGTGCAGGGATGGTTTTTGGCTCATTTTCCTGGCTTTTACAATGTTGATCCAAATCCCGACTATATGCAAAACTATCCAGTTGCGGCGAAATGGGTGTTACATAAGGGTCATGGAGAGGGGGTGACATATCACTCATTGCTTGATAAAGTGGCATTTGATGACGTTAACTGGAGGTCGTACGAAGAGCACATGAAGATCCAGGATTTTGAGGAGATTATGTGCGGTGTTGACAAAGTGTATCGTCACTTGCCAGAGAGAGTTAGGCGACAATACGGATATGTGCAGAACGTCCCTAGACATCCGACGGTCGTGATAACTCTTCTGCCTACTCTAAGATTCTTTCATCTTCTCCTGAATCATATTAACCTTTTTCGTAGTCTCTTGCACAACTTTCGGTCCTAACAAAGCACTTTCTCCCGACTCATACCAACACATCAAAGTCCTACACCTCCTTCCATACAAAGCTTCAAAGGGTGCCATACTAATACTTGAATGAAAAATGTTGTTGTAAGTAAACTCAATCAACGATAAACATTCAGCCCAACTTACACCTTGTTTCAACCCCAAACGATCTACAAGTTCCAAATCCTCTTTCTAACCTCCCTTGATTTCCTCCAAAATATTACTCGTCAACTTCAACATCCCTAACTTCACACAACTTGGAGCCAATTCCGATTAATTCCAAAATTTACTTAAGTTCGTCTCATTTTATCATTTTTTAAAAGAATCTCATTTTCGAAGTAAAACCAAGTTTAAAGCTCACATACACCTTTCCTAATCATTTTAAAATCATTGTTACAGAAAACAAACCACAACCCTATCATTTTACTTGTAAAAACAAGTTTCAGAAAGTTATGCATTCTTAAACATTTTCAAATGAATTCCAATTCAATTCATCAAAATCATGTTAATCCAATCCATTTGATGTTCCAATAGGTTTAGAGTGAAAACAGTGATCAAACACATCAAAAGAAGCATTTAGGAAAGTATGGATTGATCCTCTACCTGGAACACCCAAAACCATGGGTGTTGCACTAAGTAACTTTCCATGGCAAGCTCCAGCTCGCCTAGCGAGTTGCACGAGACAGGTGCACCCAGTTTTTGCATTTCCTCTCGGGAACCCATCTTATTTTCATCCCAAAACCACGATTTTGATCCCCTTTGACCCAAATTCGTCCCCCAAGCTTTGTTATTAGTTAACATACATCAAAAGGCAATCAAAACACTTACAGACATGGAATCATAACCTCAACTCATCACAAAATTATCATCAAACTCATTTTTCACCAAAAACTCATATTTTCTCATTTTCATTCAAACTTCACGAACGATAACAACAACAATTCAAACCCCAACAACATAAAAACATATATAATCATATATCAAGTGAATCTAAGCATGTTTGAACATTAATCACTCACAATTTCATGGGTTTCACTTAATTGAGCAAAAATCATCAAAACAATTTATCACAAACAATAACTATGAACTTGAACATATAAATTAAGAGCATGAAATTCAACATCAAAAATCACAAAAGTTATAATTTACACAAAAGTACTTATGGCCCATAAGCAAAAAGATGAGATTATAGCTTATTTGATGAAAAGAATATATCCCGCTTACGCTAAAGCTTCACAATCACTAGCTATGGCTTCACTCTCCCCTCTAGCTTGCAATCTCCAGCTTTCCTCTTCTCCAAGTTGTTCTCTTATACTCTTCTCTCTATTCTTCCCACTTTCTCTTTCTAGCCTCCCTTTGGTTATGAGATGAAAATGTTCTAACCCTAATTTCTCTTCATGAGTTAAGTATATATACTACTATCTAATTCGGCTAGGTTTCAAACGATCACAATGGGCCTAACACTCTTACTAACAAATTCTCAAAAGTTACTACTCATTAATTCGCTAAAACACGGAATAATTGTCATCTCTAAATAATTACCACAACTCACTAGTAACTTAGTAAAAATAAATATTCTCACTAAAATACCAAAAATAACCTTCTTAATAAAATGACTAATTTACCCTTACTTGTCAAATGCCAGGATGTTGGAACATAGTATCCAACATCACAAACATGGATATTTGTTTTAGCAATAATGCAGCCAATACAAATACCCAACAATCTCCCCCTTTGGCGAATTTTTGGCTAAAACAAATTAAGGTCAATTACATAAAGCAAAGGGATACAACTCTTCCATTTCCTCAAACAACAAGAACACTCACCTATGAAGAAACGGCCAGCACATAGTTTAAAGAGATACCTTAGATAAACTTCTTCAAAACATCATAAACTCACATCCATGAAGAAGAAGCAGAAAAACAGTATCACTTAGAGAGATTCAAACATGTGCACAAAACAAAGGAATACCTCACACGATCTTCAGTCATAGCTTAAACCAAACAGACGTGAAGAAAGGAACATCATACTGTTAACAGAATCTAAGTTAAGAGATAAAAAAAAGTATTACTTACATCAGAGACATGCAGTAGCAGATAAGATAGTAGCATAGTCTCACAAGAACAAAACAAGCAAAGGAAAAATAAATTCCTAAGCAACACTCATCAGATCAGGGAAAAATAAATTCTCACACAGGCTTGGATGTTCCAACATCCTTCACCACATCAGACAGGAGTACCTATCAACCAATTTCTCATACCTACAGAGTACTGACAGGTAGATGTTTAAACATCCTACTCCACATCCTGTCAAACAATTTGATCATTTACAAGCACACACCATAGTATCACTACCCCTCAATATAACAATCTATGAGTGACTACTAACAAGAATATTCCACTACTCCCCCTAAACACATGCATATTTAAAGAATGGAAAACTAAAACTCCTAATGCATAGCTAAGGAATACTTCAGAAACAGCTTTTGAATGTTCCAACTTTCATTAAAACATCATCAAGGAACATTCACCAGTACAGACATTACTCCCCCTTTTTAGCCACAAAATATGCCAACAGAAAACCTTCAGAAGTATATACCACAACAGTACAAGACATGCTACAGGAAAACTTCAAGAGGAGAAACAAAAATTAAACAGATGAGATGTTTCAACATCATCTGGCACATCAACACAACATCAGGAAAAACAAGAATGTTCCAGAATGCACACAAATAGAATTCTACCATGAAAATAAATGCAGAAATGGCAGAACAGAAAAATAATACCTCCAACAATCTACCTCCAAAAAATACTCCAACAATAGCCCTTCCAGATGTTCCAACAATGTCTGGAACATGATCCGCACCAAACAACTTATAGTGCAATGTGAGAGGAGATTCTATCTTCTTAGCAATAACATTGGCAGTCTTAATACTAGGGTGTTGGTCTAAGATAATTACACAAGGTAGGAAAAGTTATGGGAAACTTAACAACATCAGTTTTGGCATGCTTAACAGTTTGTTCAAAGATATAAGCAACAAAATCCATTTTAGCCTTAAAACCTACAACATAAATAAACTTACCCAACCCTGTGGAAATATCAGATGAATGATTGGTAGGGACCCAGTTTGCTACAGCAATCCTGTTGAGAAAAGCATATTTCACAAACAATTTGCCAGAGGAAATTTTTTTCTTCTCAGGCCACACTTTGACCTGATTGGCAGTGATCTCATTGCACACCGGATTATCAGTCACCTCTAGCTCAGGAATATTGGTCTCTTCACTCCCAGGAAACTTGTTGATGGTGTTGGAAGAGAAGTTGACATATTCTCCTCTAACATAGACTTTTTGGTACTCCTTGCTAAGAAGATAGTCACAAACATAAGAGATATACACCGAAACTCCTTCACCAGCTTTCTTTCCAGGGCTAGCGTCCCACTATTCACGATAGTATTCTTGAGAATATCAATTGTACTCAAATTGACCCAACACATTGTTGGAACATCTTGTTCAACATTATACTCTTTTAACATTTCCTTTACCCACACAAGGTCAGAACAACTGCCACCAGCTGCTGAGTACTCAGATCCAGCAGTAGATTGGGCACACAATTTTGATTCTCATAGAACAAAGAGATTTGATTATTTCTTGAATAGAACAATCTGAGATCATACATACAAACTAGATGGATACAATCATACCTTCTTTCATTCTAACACAATGACATATTTTGAAAGAAAGTAACAAATTTCAACATTACTTCAAAATAACATCTTCAAAAGTAATGCACAAGAAACATTGGAACATCTCCAAGAACATTAGAGGCATACATAGTGGCAGAATAGAGATAGAACCCATCCTCACATAAAAACCCTGGGAGAAATAAACTCCCACAAAATAAACAGAGAGAAATAAACTCTCACAAGCAACCAATCTTCAGAGAAAAATAAATTCTCACAACAACAACCAAGGGCGAAATAAACTCCCACATAAAATTACCAGAGAGAAATAAACTCTCACATAAGGATGTTCAGAACATCTGGTAAGACATCAGTTCACCAGAAGACACATACCCACATCCATCCATACATCAATAAACTAACATCATGACATCATCACGCTAGTTAAAAATAATGCTCCCCCTCAACAGTAGATCAGTAAAGCATTTTACTCCCCCTCAGGTAATACTCCCCCTTAATAGGCATATATATATATATATATATATATATATATATATATATATATATATATATATATCAAATAACTC
>Ga0315914_1002594_pt1 | contig 27647 bp, 12 predicted proteins | sample MpolenodulesMG_FD_203920 | JGI IMG/M metagenome (GOLD analysis project Ga0315914, IMG submission 203920) | Medicago polymorpha root nodule microbial communities from Los Angeles, California, United States - elongated nodules | ecosystem: Host-associated > Plants > Roots > Nodule | place: USA...
TAAAAGTTTCATTAAACTATTGTTCGTAATTTATACATATTAGAAGAGCAGACAAACAGACAAGGCAGAGTTCCTGTATGTACACTAGATATATATACAAAAGCGAACACATAGAAATTATTTTCAGAGTGTTTGGTTGGGAGAACAAATATAGAACAGAGAAACATGTATGTAAGAAAATCGAAATGAAAAAAAAGAGAAAAATATGAGATATAGATTATAATTGTTATATTGATGAAAATAAGAGAAAAAAGTGTTCCGATGAACCATGGCTGAAACCATGATTATATCTAGATCCCTATTTGTGTAGGTCCAGAAGGACCATCATGTATATTGAAATCTTCGTAATCGAGATGGAATAGTGACCCCTTGGTGCAATTTGTGACATCTAGTCCGGATCCAATGATATCCTCCCACAATCTGCTTATAGTTGTCCCTTGATAACAATTGTCCAAGTAAATGTTCAAGGACCAAAAACCTAAACATGCTATATAAATACTAAATCAGGGGTGTTTGTCCAGGTATGCACAAATTTTACCCTAGATTACCTAATACGTCCACAATGCTTACTACCTTGAGCAATTAAGTCTTCACAGGTACAATCCCCCTCCTTCTAAGAAGAAGACTGCTTAAGAAGGCCCTACACTCAAAATCCATTCAACAACACCTTTCATATATATAAGGTCGCAAACGAGTTCTACCAAAAAGCTATAGAAAATTATAGCTCCATGTTTCCTTAAGGTTCGATTATACTATAACTTGGACAATGTATACTTGCACTTAGTCTTTCCATCCATAAATACTGATACTGTTTTGGGAGACACCAACCACCAAATTTATGTCTTTATCATGTAACGTAAACATGGATTAATACGAGTAGGACCACATGAAGCCATAGTCTTTAAGTGCGGAAGGAACTTTCCAGACCAACATCGAAGAGCTTGCTTCAAACCAAAACATTTAGTTTCAAAGCTTACAAACCTTAACTTGTTTAGCAGAATGTACACAGTACCCATTTTTGCCGGTGGAACAAAATTTTCAGTGTAGTCGGGGAGATGTTCCAGTGTAGTCGGGGAAATTTTCAGTGCAACAAATAGATTAGCAACTGAGAAATTAAGCAATGTGAGATGTTCCAAGTCTGGGAGAGTTGCTTTTGCTGAATTTAAGTCTTAGTCATCAAGGTTTGGTCGACTTGCTTCTGCTGGATTTGGATCACATGATAGCTTAATTCATCTATATAAGCTGGAATCTTCCTAAGAAATTAGCACATTTTTGGGTCTATATCAAATATGGAAATAGTTAAAAGCTGATAGCTTTATTAGGATCTGCTTATAATTTTAACTTTCTAATGTTTCTTTGTATAGGTTTGGTTGGAATAGAACTTTGTGCCAAAGTTTAGTATGAAAGCCCTGCACTTTCTATTTCTGATCTGTTCTTTGTCTATTAATACTTTTTTTTTGTCTTATCTCCCCTTTTCCTTTTCCTAAAAGAAAGAGGTTTTGGTAATCTTGAATTTTAAATATTGTTTCAGCCACAATTTGTATTGAGGTTCTCCCAAACGACATTTTCTTAATTAAACTCATTAATTAACCACTTGATTATGGTCGGGGTTCAAACTCCGGCCACCACCAAAAAAAAACTAATTAATAGTTAGCCAATCAAGACCGACTGTCTTAGTTGATAAAGAGTTGACTCACCTTCAAAATCGTAGATTCAACTCACCCTTGACAACGATAAGTTTGAAAGAAGAAAAAAAGTTGTAATACAAAAATTGGAGTCTATTGTCGCCCATGGTCTAGTTCATGCATTTGGATATATACTCTAATTTACTCAAAATTGTGCATTTAATCACCAAAAAAAATTGTAAATTCATAACACACAAAGTTAGAACAAGGCTATGGTTCCATTCCATCCTCAAGTATCAGATCGCGTTCTAACGCATTATCTGTTTTGGGTCTTTGTGTGATCCCTCGCGGTTTGTCCTTTATACTAAGGTATCTCATTGGATTGAGGAATGTGATGAATATTGTATATAAACGATCTTTTATCTCGATTTTCAAGCAATGTGAAACTTAAAGGCAATTATCATTAAGTAAACATGTTGCAGTGCTAAACACATTACAAGCCTAGAAGCAAACTTTGATAAATAGTTAAACCAACAGAGATGTAGCGAGAAACACAAGCAATATATATCATCATAGAACACCAACAGGGAAAAAAATCAGGTTGATTGTCAAACAATTAATAATAACTAATAGACTATCGGTCAGTAATACAATCAAACCAAATTAGTTACTGTTAATAATCCACTTGGGTTGGATGGTTGGTTTTGGTTTGAGACTTTAGAGTGTACTTACGTCAAAGTTTTAAGTTTGGTTTTCCCTAGTGTTAATTACGGTGAGCTAGTTTAACTTTTTTTTAAAAAGTCAATGTTTATTGTTTGAAAAAAAAAACATTAATAAGTAAATGATCGAAAAAAGTTACTTTGAAAAAGTCGAAACAACCTATCAAATTTCAACATAACCCTACGCATGTATGGAACCACATTATATTATTAGTGTTAAATCTAGTCTATTCTTGCATGTCTCCTGAGAGGTAACTTGGGCACTGAGAAAAGTCTAGTCCACTCTTCCCTAGATAAAAAGAAGTTTATGTAAATAATTTCTCTCCTTCAAGATCTTATAATTGTCACCGTTTAACTCGAGAATATCACACTTAAAATGAGAGAAATTTGCAAATTGAACAACTTCATAATTCAACAAACATGTTCATTAACCATAATTGAGACAAGTAAATAAATTAAATGGTATACCAATTCAAATCATGTTCCTTTTTCTTAATTCCTGTGGGTAAATCAAGAGATATAATTTTTATACTAATTAAACACACAAACACTTCATCAAAAAAAACTTCATAAGAAAACACAAAAACATAACAAAATTCATGTGGGTAGATTTTACTATACAAAAATGATATAAAATCCTAATCAATCAAGGATGATGTGGCTATTCCTTAATTAATCACAATTTTATCAATCACTTAACATCAATTTTAATAAAGAGGTTAATTGTTTGCATAGAAAACTGAATAATGCAAATCATCAATTTAATGATAATATATACAAAGTACATACAAATAAGATTAAGCCCTATAAAATAACAATTTTGTATATTCAAATTAACTTTATTGATCATACAACTTACTGAAATAAATAAACACATCAAACTTATTTAACAAAATGCATTCAATAAGTTAAACAGTAGTCGTTCATGCATATATAGAATTTTATTCAGAATGAATACCAATACATAATACTGAAGCATCACACTGTAAACAAATGATTAATGCTGCACCTTTGGCGAGAAAAACATAGGTTCGACCCCCAATTTTAATTTTAATCAGTGCTACCGTTTTTTTATTAATCAAAAGGTAACGAAATCGAGAATCAAATTCGCGACCCAAAAGCGGTTCAAATTGAAACAAACCACTGCAATGCGTGCATCTGATCTTCTATAATTCTCGTTGTTTTATATTAACACAAAAAAGAAGCACTGGTTAAAATATATACATCTTCTTCAACCTTCAGTCAGGCGTCACTTTGACCCGATTTAGACTCGCGAAACCCGAATTAAAATCCGACGGTTTTAGACGAATTTCGATGTTGAAAGCAATGAATAATTATCCTAAAACATTGTATAAATCGTTTCCAATTTGTTTTGAAATGATAGTTTTTTTTTCCTATTTTACTTCCCGGCCTCGACCCAATTTTTGAGTCAAGAATGAGTTGTTGTGGATTGCTATTCTTAGGGAAAAAACTTGCTGAGTTGGTTCACCAGTAACCGAATAGTGCTAAAGAACAGCCCTCAAAGTGTTACCCGTTTCCAGACTTTTGTGATTGGCAAGACTCTATAAAGGCAAGAAACGTATTCACTCTGTTTCATGGTCACTAAAACTACTCTTCTCTCTATAGAAAACTACACCATCGAGTTTGAGTGAGTTAAGGTTTAGAATAGTGAAACAAATTGGTTGTAGCAGCAGAAACAAGCTCTTTTCTCACATAGCAATGGATGGAGGTTAGAATTCATAATTTGCTTCCGCTTACTGGTTTAAATGTGTTTTTTATGTGTTGTTTAACATGTTTAAATTGATAAGAAATAATTTACATTTGGTATCAGAAAAATGTAAATTATTTCTAATCAATTTAACAACCAAAAAGCTCCTAACCCAATTTAAATAATAGATGAAATAATTTTTCACTTTACTTACCTCCTAACCCAACTCTGATTTAACAAGATCCATTTACGTAGAAATCGAAGATTTAACAAGATCCATTCACGTAGAAATCGAAGGCTTAACAAAAAAAATGTATAATAGGAAGATAACTTTGATAAATAATTTAAACCAACTATGCCAAAACTATGGAACTCTAAATTTGAACTCCCATATAACAATATCATTCTCCGTAAGAAAAACAAAGTTAATCCATCATCACACAAAGAGTTCAATAGATAATCATAAATTGATGATTCAAAACTCAGTTATTGTAAAGGATCAACCAGACAATATTATTACTCATGATATACACTATAGTCGATCAGCCAAGTTACACTGTTATTCAAAATACAAACCATAATTCTTAACCTAGAGAATATTGAATAGAAAACAAAAGGGAAACTTAAAAACATTGTCACCAAAACTTAATCAGCGAATATTATTGACGTTGTTATATTTTTGACCTAAGATCCTACATTCATACACTACCTTATTTTTTGTTCCGATTCGGGGCCTCTTCTCACTTTTTTTATTTTATATATTTATTAGTCTTTTAATTTTACTTTTAATTTTCCATCTTTTATCTTTTTTATTTATTTCTTATTTTATTTTGCTTTCCTCAATATTATTATTTATTTTTCTTCTTATTTTTATTTTATTTTATTTTATTTTTTCATTTTTAGTTTATCATTTTATTTTTATTAGGATATTGTCCAATAAGTCTAAATTTGATCAATCAGGGTCCAATTTTTTTTTCTTCATGCACCACAATTCCAGGAATCAGAGAACACGTTTTCTTTCTCCCCAAGATTTTTCCTTTTATGAATTAACCCTAATGCTATAAGAACAGATGCAATCACCAAATTAGAGGCACGCAAAAAATTGACCCATAACCTGCAAAAAAGCACGGTTTCACGCACAATTTCACCCAATTTCTCTCGATCCAAACCTGCAAAAATAGATCGACACACAACGGAGGTAAAACCATCAAATTTCATACGAAAATATCACAACCAACAACCTGCGATCAAAAAACATTTTTGAACTAACAATCTCACAACCCAAATATCAACAACCTCAAATCCAACATAAACCCAGCCATTCACGAAACTTACAACAATCATAGAGCAGTACCAATACAAGAAACCCAACTTTACATTCCTTAAAGCCGATCCAAATATCATGAACTACAGACCACACAACTCAACAACCATAATACCCCTCTAAATCGAACAAGATCCGTCACAAAAATCAAAAGGTAGTTTCATTCTATTCTCAGATCTAGGCTCGTCTATTAACGTTTGAGGAATTTTAAGGTTGGAAATAGAAAGGGGAGGAAGAGAGGGGTAGAAACATGAAGGAAAAAAAATTGATTTTTAGGGTTCCGGCGCGGCGGCGCCGCAGTCAAGGCCGGCCAGCCACCGCCGGAACCCCCACTGGTGTTTTACTTCTCCCATCGGAGAAGAGGACAGAAAGAAGAGAGAGAATAGAAAAGAGAAATGGGAAAAAAAGGAAAGAATCCTTATTTATATAATCGTCTTGATTCAGTGTGCGTGGGTGCACACAATAACGTGCACCCTCGCATCTCAAGATACTTAATGATCAAAGCAACATGTTTGCTTTGTATCAAAGAAATTAGGGTTAAATATGTTTTTGGTCCCTACATTTTTCCCTCCTTTGACAAATGGTCCTTACATTTCAATAAATGTTTTTAAAATCCCTAAATTTTTCCTCCGTTAGCACAAATAAATTAACGAGAAGCTGACGTGGCAGCTAGTGGACCCCATTCTTTTAAGGGTTAAATATGTTTTTGGTCCTTATATTTTGTCTGACTTTGAAGAATAGTCCTTACATTTCAATAAATGTTTTTAAAATCCCTACATTTTTCCACCGCTAACAAAATTGGTCCTTGTCGTCCATTTTCGCTAACCGGACAAACGGAACATGCCACATAGATGCCATTTTAGTAATTTCCAATAAAGTGCAGGGGGATAATTGATTTTTCAACTGAACCTTCTCTCTAATCTTCATCATCTCTCCACGTTTTCTCTATTTCTCCCCAACCACCATCAGCCTCACACACCCATCCTCATCCACCACCGTCCTCTCCACCATCAATTTGCTCATGTTTGTTCTCTCTCTTGTCGTTGCTGGCGACATCCTCTTGTCCCTCACGCTGTGAGGACCAGATCGCAGTTAAAGTTGGAATTTTTGTGAGTAAAGTTTTTGGTATAGGTGAAATATGCCCCTGCACTTTATTAGAAATTACTAAAATGTCATTTGTGGCATCTATGTGGCATGTTCCGTTTGTCTGGTCAGTGACAATAGACGACAAGGACCAATTTTGTTAACGGTGGAAAAATGTAGGGATTTTAAAAACATTTATTGAAATGTAAGGACTATTATTAAAAGTCATGCAAAATATAAGGACTAAAAACATATTTAACCCTTAAAAAAATGGTGTCCACTAGCTGACAGGTCAGCTTTTCGTTAGTTATTTGACAACAGGGACTATTTGTGTTAATGGAGGAAAAATGTAGGGATTTTAAAAGCATTTATTGAAATGTAAGGACTATTTATCAAAGGTGGGCAAAATGCAGAGACCAAAAACATATTTAACCCAAAATATAATGTAAATAGTGGAAGACAAATGAATGATTTTTATTGATATCAACTTAGGATGTGTAACTCTATTCACCTTTTGTTCATGGGTAATGTAGTTGTGACAAAAAAAATAGTTTGCTCTTTAAATTTTGAGTAAAGACCCATTTTGGATTAAGACAAAAATTACAAGGCTCAAAATAGTCCTTGACAAAAAACGGACTCAATTTAGACCCTTACAAAATTAAACTGAGACAATTTAGTCCCTTTGTCATTGTTTTTCCCCAACTGGTCTTTTTTTCCCCTAATTTTGGACCATGACCAAGCTGACTAGGCATATGAGCAAGTTCCGTTGTCTTTTTAACTACCACATATATTGAACACTAATCCTGCCCTTTTTGATTAGCATAAAAAACCTTTTTTTAAAAAGACGTACGAGGAATCGAAAACATGACCTACATGTAAAGAGCCCAATACTTTGCCACCATGTTGCATACTCAGCTTGAGAATAAACTTCCACTAATTCATCACGGGTTTATGTTCTACTTTCTTAAATTCAAACCTAAGTCAAGTCATAAACAAATAATTAATCGAGTTAATTTACAACATAGACGAAGGGGGGATTTCAAGATTCCCTTATCATCGTTACACTTCTCTTTTAAAAAAGCATTAGCCTTCTCTTTTTAAAACAAAATCCCTGGCTTGGAGCATGATAGATATGTGTTCATTCACTCAATTTCTCATTCATTATGGAGGATAAGTGCAACGTGATGACCTCCAAATTTGTCGGTTATCAATAGTGTAGAGTTTGACAGGAAGAAATTGAAAAAATAGAATAATTATATTTATTATTTCTCTATCAAAGAAAATTTTCCCCTTAGAGAAAGAATTAGAAAGACTGATAGTGAGAGACTACAGTTTGCAAGTAGGGATAAGAATATGCCGTCCTGGTAAGAAATATGCTAAACCAAGTGTGTTGAAACCGTCTCGGATGTTTCTCTCCACCAGACAAAGGATTTTCTTCTATACATATGAACTCCAAGTCAAATAAGCTCTTCGTATTTTATCAACATGATTTGGTGGATATGTCCATATTTGGGAACGCTTTCCAGGATCACCTTCTAAAGTATTCACAAAATAAGCTTGGTTATGCACTTCTTCGATTCCGAGAACTTGAACAAGTTGATGTGTAAGAGTTATCTCTTCTTCGATTCTTGGTACTTCAATAGGTTGAGTGCCATCTATTATCTTTTGCTATTTCTTCAAACAAAAAGGGCTCTCCGCAATCCGTCACACTTGCGAGAAACTTGTAATGTTGCGGTGAGAATTCATCACAGTTAGCAAAATGGACAATAGGATATCATAAATTGATGTTGTGAAGGAGTAGATAGCCTCATTCTTTAGTTAGTCAATGCATTTATAACTAACCAAAGTATCAAGTTAATCATGGGTAGCACTTGGGTGACATCGGGGTGCCAATGTCATGTGACATTGGCTAACCACAATGTCACAAGTGTACAAAAAGACAAAAAATCATGACTTTCTTCTCTCTCACTTATAAGGATTTTTTTTGTCTTTTTGCACACTTGTGACATTGTGGTTAGCCAATGTCACATGACATTGGCACCCCCAATGTCACCCAAGTGTTTTCCGTTAAGGGTCATAGTGCAAGAATTAGAAACAGAGATAAGAACTCAATGATCAAATAATTTCAACGTGAAGAGCGGAGATTTAATGGATCACCAATAAAAGACTACATTGCGCCCTCAATAGGTAATTGCGCCCTCAATGAGTAAACATTGCGCCATATAGGGTAAAGAGGCGCCCTTAAAGGGAAAAATCAATAACATTATCAATTTAAGCAAGGGTAATTATGGAATTTTGTTGTAGTTAGATTTTCTTATAGTAGTAGTAGTATAAGGGAATCAGTTAGGCTTGGAAGTTATAAACTTGAGTAATAACAATATTGGGAATTAGTTACGCTTGGAAGTGATATATATATATATATATATAAATCTGCAAAATGTTGATATAAAGGGAATTAGTTAGAGTAGGAATATAAGCGAATAAGTTAAATTTTCAAAAAATGAATAAATTAGTTTTGTTTTTATTTTTAAATAACGACTTACCTCGTAAAATTAAGAAGATTACAAGTTTAACCGAGGATAGCTATGAAATTTTGTTGGAGTGTGACTTTCTTATTGTAGTAGGTAGATATTTTTAGGATTGGAAGTTATATCTAAAAAATATAAGTAAATATATAAATAGAAAGTATCAGATAATAAGGAGAAAAAAGAATAAACAAATTAAAGTGGCTTTTTTATTTGAAAAATATCGAAAATTAGTTTTAGGCTTGGAAGTGATAAACAGAAAGAAAAAAACAATTAAAGGTTTGTTTAGCGTTTCACCGTATTTCATGACTATTATTACATTCGTTTATTCTTCACTATTAAAGGTTCAATCGTTTGTTTATTCCTTACTTCAATAAATTTTTAAATTTTCAAACAAACTCCTCCTTTTATTAAAAAAATTGATTTTTTTTTTTAAATATTGGAAATTAGTTAGACTTGAAAGTGATAAATCTGCAAAGTGATGGTAGAAGAATTAGTTAGGCTTGAAAGTGATAAATCTGCAAAATGACTATATATTGAATTAGTTAGGCTTGAAAGATAAACTCAAAAAAAAAAATTAAATTTTTTAAAATATGAATAAATCGTTTTTTAAATTTTTAAGACGATTATTAAGTCCATAAAATTAAGTAGATTATAAGTTTAACCGTGGATAATTATAAAGTTTTACTAGAGTACGATTTTCTAATAGTAGTAGAAAAAGTTTGATTATCATTGGTCTTCCTAATTATGTTGTCCGTAAGATGTAAGATAAGATCATAAGTTTTGTGTTACCGAATTTTCATGCCTTAAATGTCATATATATCATATTAGTTCTTTTTCGAAAGAAGTCGTATATATCATATCGGTTTTTTTTGTTGCGTAAAAATCTTTTTTTAATTATTTAGTTTGTTTGAACACAACTAAATAAAACAATTTTTTTCTTTACAAAATTAACTGAATTTTTGGACTTTTTTTTGTAACAAAAAGAAACAAAATAGTAAAAACATCCAAAGCGTCAAATGATTAGAATTGTGTTCTTGATAGAATTAGAGTAGCAGTTAGAGAATAAATCATCGACTTTTATTGGAGATTATTTTTTACTCTTAGAGTTTTTTTAAGGACCGACTCTAGATACTTAGAAGTGAAAAGTAAGTTATTATGAGAAAATTTGTTTGTTTTAATTATTAGTTTGAGAAATAATAGGGGTATATTAAAATAAAAGACACAAAAAATATAATTTTGATGACGTGTCAAATAATTAGAATGACTTAAGATTGTATTTTTGGTAGTTATTATGTTTCATATATTATATAATAGATTTGGAAAGAAAATAACTCGTATATATCATATTAGTTTGTTACTCAAATGATTTATTCAAAATATTTAGTTTTAAAGATTTGATCCGATCATCATATATATAAAACAAACCCAACAGCTTCCCATAACCTAAACCTAATTCAAAGAAGCATCAGATTTCAACTTTGCTATAAGCACAAAATCATGAGTTCTTCATTGATTACCAGTGAACCTCGTAAACGTCTTATTATAAAGATTTCTTATCCTAAAAATCATGCTAATTCACTCATTGATGATTCTGTGGATGATCACTCTCAAGGATCAGCTAGCAAGAGGAGAAAGATGGAAGATCATGCAAAGCCAATTGTCACTGGCTATTGGCTTGATTCAACAATATCCTTGTCTCAACATAAGAAGAACAACGTTGCTGATACCAACCAGAACAACAAAAAAGAACACTCCAACAAAACAACAACAACAAAAACTGTTTCTACCGCCGATTGTTCATACTCAAAAATAACTTTTGGAAAAGAAAACTTAAACGTTTTTCCAATAGAATCAAAGGATGATGTTGGCTGCAAGGAGATCAACGAGAATTTGGGTAATGATACAATTACACCTTCTGTTGTCAAAGATGACCCAAGGACTGAAAAATATGGCTTAAAGAAGAATGACGATGGTGCAGAGTTGATGATGAATAAAGAGAAGAAAACCCCAATGGAGCGTTATAAAAGGATGCAATGTTGGGCGATAGTGAGTAGAATGATAACCGGAAGAGATGGATGGGCTTTGAAAAACCCTCTTGATCTCAAGTTTTTGAAGAACAAGTCATCGAAGACGTCCGATAAATTGAAGGCAATTGGTTTAAAAGATATCGAAACCAAGTTGAAATTTTATTCAACAGCGGATGAGTTTGCTGAGGATATGAGGTTTGTGTTCTATCATGGATGGCTTTATCCTCAAAGGCATGTTGTGCACAAAGTTGCTATGAGGCTTAGTGATATTTTTGAGAACAAGTGGAAGTCTTTGAAAGAGGAATGGGCACTTGAGGATAGAAGACTCAACAAGATTCATAAGAGGAAGAAGATGGTTTACCAGAAATCATGTGATAGTGGGAAGGATCATAGTTTGAGCAAGATACTTAATGATCAAAGCAACATGTTTGCTTTGTATCAAAGAAATTACTAGAGAGATAAAAGCAACATTGTTCTGTATAGTTTTTCCTATGAGTATCTCTATGTTCTCTATTATTTGTATCATTGAAATTACTTGAAATAAAAGAAGCATTTTCATGTTCATTTTTTCTTTTAGTATATCTCTGTTCTCAAATCATTTTGTTTTATGTAGAACTTGGGTATTTTCAGCAATGATACTTAAATGCTTTCAATTCTGCAAGTTATCTTAATTTGTTCTTATTAATTAAACTTTTTGCCTAATTATGATTTTGTTATGATTTTTACCATTATGATACTTACTGTTTTATGTTCATAGTCTTGGACCGTACCTAAATAATATACATAATTTCCTTCTTATAAACTACAAGATACATAATTTCCTTCTTATAAACTTGTTTCAGTGACCATGAAATAGAGAGAATATTTTCCCTTTCATAGAGCCTTGCCTATCACAAAATTTGGAAACGTGTAACACGTCATTCAGTTACCATAGGAACGTGCATCAGATCATGGGATAAGTGAAACCTGCACAAGATGCACATGCCGCAAAAGGAACTAAATACAAGGGCGGCTTGCTATTATAGACCGTGACCTAACTGCTGATCGCTTAAGGTGCAACTTAACAAAGGAAGGAGTTGAGATGAGTTCTTTCCATGATTGACTGACACACTTAAATCGAAGTAAAATTTTTCACAGGAAGGTAGGAAAGCACTTCCATGATGAGTTTTTCCGGAAAGACGCCGCAATTTTGGTGGTGGGAGACTGATGATTCATGGCTGAGAGATTGCTGACGACGTTGAACCCTAACCAAATAATACTCCTCGAGGAAAATAGTTGATTTAGGGTAACAATCCAACAAGCAATATTTATAAGGATGAGATCAATATTATACGGGAGGATCCGTATTTGACTATTTCAGAGATTTGTTTTGTTTTTTTTTCTTTTTTTATGTATTCTTTTTTTAAATAAAGATTTGTTTTGTTTTTCTATGCACGTGAAAAAATAAAATAGGCAAATTTTATGGTGCACTTAGAAATTCGAGTGTATCGATACATCAAATCGTTAAATTAATAATTAAATGAGTTGTTTTTTCAAGAAATAGAATTATTTTCTATAATTGACAATTATAATAATTAAACATGATTTACTAAAAGCTTCGACGAAATAAAATTTACTTTCTTTGAATATTTATCACTCTTAATAAAGAATATTGATTATTTTTTATGAGGTGTTAAAAATTTAATATGATTCTTATGAACAATGAAATGATGTTTTCTAAAATATAAATATTGACAAATTGCTTTTTATTTCATAAAATAATTGTTAATTTATAAATTTATGGAGGAAGAGTACCGGTATACCTCAATTAGTGAAGTGTACCGTAGAAGTTCCCGAAAAAATATTATAATTTTGTGTGTTAGGGTCCGTTAGTTACGAATTAAAATAAAAATGATTTTTTAAAATATTTTAATTATGATTTTAGATTATTTTTAGATTTTGATTTTTTTAAAGAGCTGTAACAAACAGATGTAATATTCTTAAGTGATTATTTAAAAAAAAAAGCTTTAACATTGTTTTGCAGGATGGTGTTCACGACCGTTGGAAATGGTTACTTGACCCAATCAACGGTTTCTCAGTCAGCGATATTTATCACATGTTTACAATGCCAATCCAAAACACTGCGCGGGTTAACACAACTAATGTTTGGCTCACTTAAAATATCTTTATTTGCATGGCGCCTCTTCCGCAACCGTCTTCCAACAAAGGATAATCTCATCACGAGGGGTATCATTCAAGCAGAAGCAAATGCCTGCTTAGGTGGTTGTGGGATTCAAGAGTCAGTAGATCATCTTTTCATTACTTGTCGTCATTTTAGTCAGTTATGGACGCAAATTTTTAGGGTGCTTGTCATCTCTTCGGTCGATTCTTTTTGTGTTAACGATAATTTCCATCAATTCAATCAATTAGGTGAATTCCCCGGACAAACTCATTCGTTCCTAAAACTTATATGGTTCGCATGTGTTTGGACGATATGGAAAGAATGAAACAATCGAATATTCAGCAACCAATTGTTGGAGCTACATCAATTGCTAGATTAAGTCAAATTACTTTCTTTTACATGTCTTAATGCTAAATCGATAAACTTTTCCTACTCTTACCATGAGTGGTTGCGACACCCATTAGTATGTATAGGCATTTCTTTGCAATTACTTCATTGCTTTGCGCCAGCTCACCTTTGCTTTTGGCTTTGCCACCTTTGTACTAACTCTTCCTGACTTCCCTTAGCACACCTTGTGCGAGAGGGGGTCACTTTTGTTGTGTTAATATATATTTTATTTTGGCTTGTTCCTAAAAAAAAAATTACAAAAAATGTTGTTTTTAAAGATATTCTTTTATCCTAATCATATGATATTTCCTTTACATTTTCTTTTTGAAAGATGATATTTTCTTTACATAACAAGTCGTTTATACATTTATGTTATCATTTTACTAATTATTATTAGAACAAACAATAAATGATCGTTATTTTATTCTTATTTTATATATAGGCAAACCAAAATATGTCGGGTGATAAATAATTTTGTTATATGCACTGACAATAATTTGTAAATAAAGTGATGTACGAATAATTTCCATTAATACTTAAAAATTTAATAATTGAAATCAAAATTATACAAATAAACATGATAAAATATACACACACGTTACCGTAGTAAAAAGAGAGGATAGACAGGCTCTATGTGCCCGTCCTTCCGCTATTAATAATTATACTAATACCTCCTAAAAAAATATATAACAAATTTTTTTAGTACTAACCTATGATTCTTATCATTTTCAATGATTCAGAGTGTAATTTGTAAACAAGTTTGAAATTTTAGGGAGATATTTACGCATAAGTTTTAAATTTGTGGAGGATATTTGAACATAAGTTTTAAATTTGAGGGAGTATTTATTACATAAATTTTAAATTTGAGGGGTTATTTGAATATAAGTTTTAAATTTGAGGGGGGTATTTGCCTATTTTTATAATCACACTGATTTTTTTTTAAAAAAAAAATTTTAAAAAAATTAATTACCCCCTATGACGTGTGGTATAACATTCACTTCACGTGGAGGTGCCACATGTACAGTTATCTGTCACGTCATAGGGGTTAACAAGGAAAACAAATGAATGAGTAATTGATTAGCGTTTGACAATTTCTAATGTTTTTTGAAATTTATTAAAAGTCAGAGAGTTTTTTACGAAAGTTACAATTTCAACGGCGTTTTTGTCTATTCACTCTAAAAAGAAGTCTAGTCTACTCTATTATATTTGAAGGTGAGAAAAACACAAGAAGGGGGGTTGAATTGTGTTTGTTTTTTCTTCGTTTTTCTCTTACTGAAGTCACTGATCAGAAGCAGATAGAGTTCAGCTTCTGAAGTGATAATCAGAATCTAAATGCAGCGGATAAAAACAAAGAGAGAGAGAGAGAGAAGAAAGACACAAAGCAATTATACAGGTTTCTTCCACAAACCGGAAGAGATTTCAAGGAGAGTTCACTAAACATGTAATATCAAATTACAACTGCTTTGTGGAAGGAACCTGTATAATCAAATTACTCAAGCACAACTGCAAGAGATTTCTTATGCTCCTGAACACAGTCAAGAGACTTGCAATGCTCAAGCACAACTGCAAGAGACTTCTATTGCTCAAGTACATAAGCAAGAGACTTCTAATCAAACAGAATTACAAAGAAGTTTGTTTGAGTTTGAACACTTGATATATAATCAGTGGTGTTCACAATACAAATCAGATACAAACTCTTAAGACTCTTAAGACTATAGAATTTCTAAAATATGAACTTTGATAAGAAATTCTAAGTGACTTTAGATGCAGAACAATAACATAGTTTGGGACTTTGAATTGTTGTATGAGTCTTGCTTTTGTGTGTGTCTGTATTGTCCAACTAGTAAGTCTTCACTACTTTATACAGAGGTGTGAGAGATACGTTGGAAAGTTGCCAGCATAATAAAGAGTCGTTTGAAGCTTTGATTAAAATCATCAATGATCTTTTGCCTGATATGGCTATTGTCCTATGAAGGATCAATTTCAAATGCATTCCTAGTTTGAAGGAACATTTCTGCAGGCAGAGCTGTTATTCTTGTCTTGTTGCAGAGACACGAACAGAGTAGTGGAGGAAGTGGTTGTACAATTCGTACAATTGTCATTTGTCAACGCTCTTGATAGAACAAGCATCCAATGTTTTCAAATTCTTTCACAAAGGCCGTTGTAACACTCTTTCAGTCTAATGTAATGCTGGACGAGATTAAATCCATTACCCAACCTTTGAAGATTTAAGTCTTTCATCTACTGATGAACTTCAGCTTCTGATGATCTTGCTTCTGATGAGATGCTTCTGACGAACTTGCTTCTGATGACGTCATCACTTCAGGAGCACTTATACTTTAGATGTACTTTTCTTCAGATGCTTCAAGCTTCCTTTTTGTTGATTCTTTTGCTCTCTTTTGTTCTTCCAGAACCTTATAAACATATCAAATTTTTGTCTATGGTCATGTACACTTGAACAAATATTAGCATATGCAATTGACAATTTTTAATACCTTGTTATCATCAAAACTCTAAGGGTAACGTATGTTAAACACATTTTGTTCCAACATAGACTGCATATTAGTATTTAATAAACTTCATGGTCCATATGTTATTTTTCTTGTGGTTTTGAGATTTTCGATTAAGTGTCATTTTGGATGTCCTTGGAATTTTGAACTTCATATTTCTTCCATATTATTGATTACTTTGAAGTTTGAGTAACCTTGATTCTAGTATCAGTATGTTAATGAAATATTCGTATCACTATAACTTTGCTTAGATCATAAAAATAATAAGAGTAAAAGATGATTCAATAAGCATTTGTTTTAATTGTGTGTTAAGGTGGAACTATAATCTTTTGGTGGTCTTAAACTTCTTATGTCTCTCATATACCAGAAATTGATGTTCCGTTTGCTTGTGAAGATAGAACTAATTTAAAATTGTAGATGTTGTTCATCTAGAAGTGTTGCCAAATATTATGCCATGGTGGATAATGGTGGCAGATTGTGGGCAAACCGCCATGGCCAATTTTATGAAGGATGGCGGCACCATATGTCGGAGTAGTTAACCGCCTTGTTAATTTTCAAAGTTTATTATTTTTTCTGTTGTTATTGAACACCCTGCCCCTTGTATATATGTCTCGGTAGTAGTTTTGATCATGTGATATGCACTTCATTAGTTTTTTTAGAGAGATAGATTATGTAAAGTCTCATAAATTTTACAAGAATTCGTATAATTATTTATCAGTTTGCAGATAGGGTTATAACAATTAGTTGGTTATGATTTCAGCTTCAGATAGTATTTAGGACGAATGTAAAGATTATTAGAGGTATACATATCAATGAATCTCTTATTTTGATCATAAATTATTTGCACGCTCTGGTTCATTTCTCTGCGTATTGTTGTATGCCATATATTGGTATAAACCCTTTCTTTAAAGAATTGGCATCCATGTATCAATATATCCTCTTTTATTACGAAGCACGAACACGACACAACACTAACACAGACACATTGACATCGCTAATGTAAAAAATATAGAATACCGACACTATATCATCTACTTTGTACATTCAAAATTCATGAAAATCAAAGAATTTTTAAATTACAAGGTTGGAATCCAAAGTTTTTTTTTTGTATAGGAGGGTAAACCAAAACTCGTCCAAATGGCGGAGTAAAAACCATTTAACCTTATTAATTAATGGGTTAATTAAGTAAATGGTCCCTATAAATATTCTGAATTTTGTTTTTAGTCCCTACAAAATAAAATCATACTTTTTAGTCCCTATAAAATTTTCCATCAGCATTTTTAGTCCCCGTCAAAAATTTCCGTCAACATTTTTTGTCCCTAAAATGCTTAAGGAAAATGCCACAAGGACTAAAAAGTGTGATTTTATTTTGTAGGGACTAAAAACAAAATTCAGAATATTTATAGGGACCATTTACTTAATTAACCCATTAATTAATTTATAGGAGATCTAAAATAAAAAATAAAAATACATACTTGTACATCTAACTTAAGCAATTTATTTCATTGAAAATGTTCTAAAACAATATATGATAGTATTTGACCTTTATTTACTCATCTACCATCAAAAAATTTAAAAACATTGCAATCAAGTTTAATGTCTACAACCCTTCATTCATCTAACATTTCTCAACATAAATTCAACTCTTTTATCTAGGTGTGTGGAAGCAAGAGAGGAGAAAATTTATCATACATTTGTATCAGTTAACTGACACAGCTCGTTTGAGTGTTGTGTAGGTGTCGAAAACCAGTCTAAGGAATGTCGAAGTAAATGAAAAAACGATTCTATTTAGGACACTTGTCTTAGTTATCCAACATTTATTGTCTGAATATCATAAGAGTGTTGGATACCAACGCATGATAGACATCACGACCGTCTAGTCTTAGAGGTGTCCATCATTCATAGCTATGAACCCTTTCTTTGAAGTTATGAACCATCTTTCAAGTAAGTGCATCAATTGTTGATTGGACTGTGCATTAGTTTTGTGTCATATGCTTATAGTTTATTAGTTTCTGTCATATGCTTTTTAAGTTTTGCATGAATATAGGATTTCAATATGTATCATACTTCTCTTGGTACATTGACCAATTATTAAAAGAGAAATGTTGATGACACTCTCTTCAAAACTCATTCTTTTATTGGATAAAATTAATGTATGTCCCGCCACTTTAAGTTGAACCCATTTTCAAAGTGTAAGATCCACCATAATTTAAGTCAATAAAAAAGTGATTGTTGAAGACAATATTGAAAAAAGAGTGTTGTTAGTACTACTCATTACTCCCTCTGTCCCTCAATACTTGACCTATTTGAAAAAAATATTTGTCCCACAATACTTAACCTTCTCAGATTTTTAAGCAGAATTTGACAAATTTACCCCTTATAAATATTTTTTGTGGTCTCCATGTAAAAGTTTGTAGTGGAACAAAGAAAGTAATCATTACTTAAAAGTGAAGGTTTAAAAATAATAACAAGGGCAATTCAGTAAAAATATCATTCTCTTTCTTTTATCTTTACACTTTTCTTAATCTGTGTGAAATGGTCAAGTAGGTCAAGTATTGAGGGACGGAGGGAGTATTAAAAATACATGCATGAATTTCATGTGCCAATCAACAAGATCTAAAAAAAATGAATTGGATCGGTAGAATCACGTTTCAACAGCCAATCACTATCCATCTCACATAAAAAATTGTGTGAACCATTTAATATTCAAGTAAAACTTTCAAAACAAATTTAGAATATTTCATTAAATAAAAATTTAAAATATCAATCAATTGAAATTTAGAATATTTCATTGAATAAAAAATTATATATCAACCAATTAATAGGCCACAAATATATATAAATGGTAAAACAACGTTTCGACCACCGGTCACCTTTCATATTGTGTTAAAAACTACGTCTACCGTCTTATTTGTAACCATGCTATTGGTGTAACGTACGTTTTAAAATAAAGCACTAATCGAGATTTTAAAAAAAACACTTATAAATATAACTAAAGAAAAATCTTGAAGTCCATGTTACACACTAGTATTTGTCGTTGGAAATTGAGGAGGGAAAATTGCCTCCAAAACAAAGTGATGGATCAAATGGTCGATAGAATAAGCATTTTACCAAATGACTTGTTGTGTCACATACTCTCTTTTCTCCCAATCAGACAAGCTTTCCAAACCAGCGTTCTTTCAAAGCAGTGGACCCCACTATGTTATTCACTCTCTGTTCTCCGCATCGACTTTGACTACGAAATCGAAGATGAAGCCTTTGTTCGCTTCTGTCGTTTTGTCGATACTATCATGCTCTCTCCTTGCACTCAACCAACCCTTCAAAACATTTCGCCTCAAGTGTGTTTCCAGAACCCCCATCCAAAACATGTGGCTTGAAGCGGCAAATGCCGCCGTGTTGAGGAATTTCATCTCATTATGAATTTCCACACCTTATATCCCGGTCTTTTCAACTCACGAACCCTTGTTGTTCTCAAACTTGACATGATTGAAATCACGTGTAATACTTCGTGTGTTCATCTTCCATCGGTCAAAACCCTAGATTTCAAATTTGTTTATGTTAAAACTCATAAACATTACGTAAATTTTATTTCTGCTTGTCCTATCTTACAAGATTTACATGCTAAGCATATCTATGTACATAGTGAGATGAATCATGATAAAAACAATGTAGTACCGGAAAAGGGGTTTAAATACTCCATAACATTGTCTAAGTTGGTCAGAGCGAGTATCAGTTCGAAGGATGTTCTGTTTAATGGTATTGATGATGTCGAATTTCTACGCATAATCACAGGATTTCGGTCTCAAGAGGCTTCTTTCAAATTCATTCCGGTGTTTTCAAACTTAATTCATATTGATCTATTGTTTTTTCATAGATCTTTTCATTGTTGGGATGGTATAGTAGAATTGCTTCGCCATTCTCCCAAGCTTCAAATTCTTTTTATTAAAAAGGTTCATTGTGTTTTGTGTTTATTTGCTTTTTTTTTTTTTCTATATATTTTGATAAATGTTATTTTTTATTCCTTTGACAGTGGACATGCACCAGCTCAACCGAAGAATGGAAATGCTCAACTTCGGTTCTTGATTGTGTTTCGTCTCACCTCAGCTCGTGTACTATTTTAGACTTTCAAGGCTCGGCAAATGATCTTCTATTTGCAACATATATTTTGCATAATGCGAGACATTTACAAGACATGAAAATCAGTATTTGTTCTAATGTAATGCCGTTGGAAAAAAGTATGATTGTAGAAGAATTGTCCTCATGCCCAAGGAGATGTAAACTTTCATTTGAACATAAGTATTGTTACTAGAATTATCGGTCTTATTCTAACATGAAACCATTTAGTTTGATACTTTGGAAAACATATACAATTTGGTATCCTTGCACGAATTTGGGACGATGGTCTTTGGTATAGACGAATTCTAGGGTGGTTGTTTTTATTTTTGGCAGCAGAATTCTAAGGTGGTTCTTTTTGTATGCTTTTAATTTTATACTGCATTGAAATTGAAAATTGTTGCAAATCCTATTTGTTGTCAGAGTTGTTTGATTGCGCATGTTTCTGGAATATGTTGGCATTACTAATGAGCTTATGATATTCCAATTGTTATTATATGCATGGTGATGTCACTCTTATCCTTTCTATGCTAACAATAGACAGTTTCAAAGAAAATACAATGGCAAGAGATAGTTAATACTTACAATTTTGTGTTCTTTTCTTGTTGTGCTTTCTCTTTCTCACACTTTACCTAAGCCTTATGATTTAAACACACTATCAAAAGGCTCTTTCTTTGGCCAAGTGGTCACATGTTCAAGAACCATTCCCAAAAATTTAAGTTGTTAGGTGGAAATGCATGAATCTTTTATATCTAACACGAAGCTTTGGCGATTTTGCTGGACAACTCTAATTTTTACGAGTTCTTTCAAACTCTCCCTCATCCTTTGTTTTGATTCTGTATATACTACATATTAGTATCTAATAAACTTCTTGGTTCATATGTTTTTATCGCGGTTTTGATATTTTTTACCAAGCATCATTTTTGGATGTCCTTGGAATTTCAAACTTCTTATTTTTTCGATATTATTGATTACTTTGAAGTTTGAGTAACCTTGATTCTAGTATCAGTATGTTAATGAATTTTTCGTATCACTAGCAAATGCAGCTTGAATGATGACTTATTATCCTTTGGACGTCCTTAGAAAGAATTATAAATACTCATGATTATTATTTTGCAGTCTGCAAGGTGCTTTTTTAAAACAGTAACAGTTGGAGGTCTCATTGAATCTTTTAATATGATAAGTTAGGTTTTATGTTTTTGTTTTCAATATCAAGGAAAATGAACCCATTCAAATCTTCTGGATGGAGCGAATTCTTGTCAGATTCCTCACAGTCGATACTTACGGTACTTGAATCTTCTCCTTTAACTGTTTTTACATTTCATAGCATCCTTAATTTGCATTTTGTTCTGTTGCCTTTGCCGATGTATTTTCTCTACTTTTTAGGATTAGATGCTAAGTTTTCTGATGTGGTGGATGATAGGTAATAACATACATTTTATGATAAAGAAAAATAATTAGAGTAAAGATGATCTAATAAGCATTATGCCCAAGTGTTTCTGTTAAGGTGGAACGATAATCTTTTGGTGGTCTTAAACTTCTGCTGTCTATCATATACCAGAAATTGATGTTCCATTTGCTGTCTAGCAGTGTTGCCAAATATCGGCCATGGTGGATATGGCAGTGCCATGTGTCGGACGTATGTCGGATTTTTGGCTTTCTGCCACGGTCCGTCATCCACCATCTATAACATTGCCATCTAGATTATCATAGTTGAATTTCAAAGTTTATTCTTTTTTCTATTTTTATTGAACACCCTGCCCAGTGCCCCTTGTATGATGTATCAGTTTAAGTTTTTTTAGAAAGATAGATTATATAAAGTCTCATAAATTTAATGAGGATTCATTTAATTATTAATCAGTTTTCATGTAGAGTTATAACCCTTAGTTCGTCATGATTTCGGCTTCATATGGCTCTCTTATTTTGCTCATAAAATATTTGCAGGTTATGGTTCATTTATCTTCATATTGCTATGAACCCTTTCTTTGAAGAATTGGATTCCACCTATTTCTTTGTTGCTTATGATTCATGAGATTGTTGCTTTTGAAATCTATGAGGTGGATATATAGTTTTATCTATTCCTTAGAGGAAACTGGATTGCATTTATTGTAGTTTCTTCGAGTTGCTCATGGCTTGAAGATGTTGTAGCAATATGTATGCTTGGAAGGATAATGATGTTAGAGAAAATAAGCAAACATTTACCGATGAGAATGAAAAAGAGGGAGCTATTAGGGGAGAGCGTTTTACAGAGATGGTATCTTGGACCAAGAAAAAGCATATGCATAAGGTTAAAAGGTTGTTCAAAGACAAAAGGAGAGCAAAAGGGTATTATGCCATTTAGGTGGCAGGAAACCTGATTAATTTGAGGAGCTCTTTATGTTATGTTTATTTTTCTTACTCTTTTTTCTTTTGAGTTAGGTTTATATCCAAATTTTTAGTTTCTCGTTTTTCTTAAATGAATTTTCTTTTAGCTTAAAGAAAAATCAGTGGCACAATTTATAACTTTAATCCCATTTTGAGAAAAAAATAGCTAGACAAAGTTTTTCTATTTTTTCAATTGTCTCCATACCTTTTTTATCGCATGGGTTTATTTTAGAGGGTTTTTTTTTTATCACATACTTATTCTTGAAGAATGTTTATTTCTTTTTTCATACATTCATTTTGCTTTATATCTTTCTCTACTCAATCAATTGAGAGAAAAAAAAGTTTATATTCATTTTTTTAACATTCATCATTTTTCATTTCCTCAGCAATCTTTCATTCCTTCAACATTTCACTCATTTTACGATTATTCCTTTCAGTTTCATCTTTGATCCAAAGTATAGAGGAGAAATATTAAAAAATACTGAAACAAAACTAATCATAAGTTTCAATCAAAATTTTCTACCATTAAATTTTTTAAATAATATATCAAAAGATCAATCATGGTCGGTACATGTGAGGGAGTTTTAACCTCCTACCTCCCACCCCTAAAGGTTTGTTCTTGTAACATTTCCAACAAAGAGATCTTCATGGACCAGTAACAGGAATGCAATAAAACAAACATGAAAATAATAAATAATTCCAAGATTGAAACAAAACAAGATGTATTACTTGGGTAAATATTCCGACATTATCTCTTGTTCATCAAATAATCCAAAACACACTACTGGATATCTTGAATTTTAACCTCTGCAATCTATAAAGACCAATGCATTAAAAAAATGTCACCAGATTGTGTAACTGTTGAACTGTCTTGGTCAGGAGTTGCAATTAGGCCATGAAACAAACAGGACGGATGTCACCACGCCTTCCAGGTACAAAATTGAGTAAATTCCTTGAAAGGATGCTACAAAATTGGTTTGCGATGAATCCATACTACAACAAATCTTGATTTGATCGTCATAGGTTGCTACAATCCAATGGTGCTCAACATTATATTAAAATAGCACCATCAAGGTGGACAGTTTTCCGAGCAAAGCCTACTAAAATCCAACATGTGAGTTGTTGCTTTCACTTATTTACTGGCGTTGGAAGAGCATAAATATCGCAGCATGTATTCATTGGAGGAGCATGTATCGGCAAGATCCTGATGTATACTTGTAATGGATTTCTGCAATGATTTCAATGATGGGAGCAAATTTCTAGAGTTCTGTTGAATAGAATTCGCATGGGCTTTACAGAGCTCCTGCCATAACAAAGATAAAGATTAAGTTGTAGAACTATTGGATATGATTAGGAATGGATTCTCTCAATTGATAACCTCTCATGCTTTCTCCAATGGAAAAATCTCCACCATTAAACACAATAATCTCGGTTTTCTATATTATAGAATCCCCCCACCCTTTAATTTTTAAGAGTCTAGATTTCACATAACCATAATGTCAATGGAGTTCATTCCTGATACTGGTTTACAAAATTAGATAATTTAACAATTTTCTATAGAATAAAATATTAATCAAACTAACATATAAAAAAAAAATGGAGGTGATCTTAACCTTATAATCATACATAAATGGTCATAATTGAGTTTACTTATTAACTATATCAATTTATGATTGAATTATTAAGATTATCTCTTCCAACACTCGTTGGTTTCACTTCCTCTCTATCTTTATTTGTCTGCTTTATTTAAGCAAGTAGAAAATACCTGAGACCATCGAAGTATGAACTCCAAATGTGGGCAGTTTTCTAGAAGAGATGCAAGTGCCTCAATTAATCGCTGGAGATATTTGTATGGGATTGATGTGGCAACTGCTGGAATATCCGCTGGACTAACAGTAAAAATACACTTTTTAATGAAAGAGTCCTCATTTAAGCGAAGACTGAGGATCAAAGCCCTACTTGGTTGATTTTCATTAAGAGCTTTATCAACGGCCTGTTCAGCAATGTAAATTGATGTTACTAATGAGATCAAAAGAGGAGATACAGTAGTGAAGCAACATCATCATATATAGCTTGGTTGAGCAAAGGAAATTTTGAAGTTACATATACTACAGAAAATTTACTTTCTAGCAAAATTTGTGGAAAAATTGATTATATTCTTCTGAAGTTGAGAATATAAAAATTGATAGCATGATAATAAAACCCACACTATAAGAGGAAAAATGCTTCCTCTTTCTACAATCAAAACTGAAAAACAAGTTGTTTACTTATTTTAAAATCATTGTATTCGACAGAAAATAGTTTATTGTAATAACCTTTTATCCTTCAAAGTGAACGTCTCTCAAAACGAAATGTGAACAAATAGACAACTCTGGGGGAGTAAAATAATACCTCTGGTGTGACATCTATATCTAGGTCAGTTGGATCAAATATGAATGATTCATCAACAGAATAAACTAACACTCCCTCGGTCGTTGCTGCTACAAAACTCCTCCCTGTAGGTGCAATTCTAAGGCATTTTGTTTGAATAATAGGTCTTCCACGGTTAGACACAGATCCTGGCAAATCTAATCCCAGTTTCCCCCGTGTTTGTGTTTCAACACCTTCTTCAACGTCGCTATTATAATCATCAATCAAATCTAGAGGTCCAGCTTCAGTCATATTCTTTGAGTTCAAAAAGTCAAGCACTCCATCTAATGAAAGATTATGAGTTATCTGGAAACGTCGCAGCAAAACCTGAAGAAAAGAGATTCAGATTGATAAACAGAACTGTACTATAAATCATGATAATTAAAAAAGTAGGGATTAGTCCATTTTAAATATGCACCCAATAAATCATGATGATTAAAAAAGTTGGGATTAGTGCATTTTAAATATGCACCCAAATTGATATTGAACACTACAAAATTTACAACACGGATAGAAAAAAGGCAAATGACATCAACATAAAAGGTTTAGAAGGCAATACACAAACAATGAGGCAGAGGAGAGAAGAGGTCTAAATCGATTTCTAAATACAAGCAGTATTTTTCCTAAATGGACTCCAAGAGGAAGAGGTCTAAACGACCTAACTTCCACGTTTTAAAGTTCAACTGTTCAAGACAAAAATACTGAATATAGAATAATGTTCCGTGATATTTTTTTGTTCATGAATTATCTAACTCCGCATGTCACATAAACATAACTATTTGAGGTGATGAAAGAGGTTTATTTAGAGTTATCTTACGATGTAAGCAGCAGTGCAAGTGTTTCCAAGAATTCACATAAATAGCTTACGGTATGTCTCGTAAGTTGATTTAAGCTTATTTTCATAAGATCCTTATAATAGCTTGTAAAAATGGCTTATGCCGTATAGAGTTCAACCTAATTTTATCTTGAATAGAAACCTCATATACATAAATTGAACTCTTATATGATAAGCTCTTATGAAATGAACACTTAATCAAGTAATCTACTAAAATATCCCTCTAACCTATATCATATGTTGTGATGTGAATCAACAAAGAAGCTTTCTAGGAAATACATTTTTTAGGATTCAATAAACAGAGTTTATATGCTGATATTTTTAGTTATGTCAAATTGAAAGACATGCAAACCTACCTGATCGGCAACATCATACATGCAGATATATCTGCTACTGCCCCCAGCTAATATGTAGCTTCCATCAGCTGAATAACACAAGGTTGTGAAGCACTTCCCTGTACTTGAGTTAGCAGCTGTTCTACGGTCAGTCATAAGACGACCTCCAGCAATATCTCTAGAACCTTCTATTGTATACATCAGCAAACCATCTACTGGATCCCAAAAATAAATTTGCCCATCCAATGTACTGCAAGCTAGCTGTTTTCCGTCTGGACGAAAAACTACTGTGAGAACATCATGTGTGTGAGGCCATGTTTCGACTGCTCCTTTCCCATCAAAGACATCCCACAACCGAACGGTTTTGTCCCATGACGATGAAGCCAAGACAGCCTACACAGAGAAACAAAATAATGCTATAATTAGCCAATGTAAAACCATAAAAATACAAACTTTAGCAGTTCTAGTCATTATCGTGTTTCAAGAGTTGAGACAATAGTTAGCATCGTATTTGATAATGCTATGGGGCAGCATATAATTAGAAAATAACTATTTTATAAAATCACAAATATTAAACCATGGCTTCATAGAGACATTGTATTTCTAACAAGTAGAAACTGTAAAAACATAAAAAGAAAATCAACTAAACACGTTGTAGAGGATAACAAGACATCAACTTATGTACATGATAACAATGGAAGAAAAGCTAACTTACATTTGTAGGAGAAAATACTAGACCGTGAACAGGAGCTTCGTGACCACTAAGCACGTCTAACAAACGGCCAGTTCTCATCGACCACACAAAAATCTGTTGAAAATATCATTGACCAGAAAGTGTAAAAATAAAGAATAAATGTGGATATAATCAGAACCCAACTACCTTTTCAGAAATGGTACCTCAAAGGAATCTAAAGTACCCGCACATATCACTTCACCGCTTTGATCAGCTGCCAAAGAAACAAACTGTCTTGAAGAAGGGGTAGTAAATGTCCTAAAATTCCGATAACGTACTAAATCCCACGCACGAATAGTCCCATCAAGAGATGCACTGAGAAGGCAATTGTTACTTGCCATAAAATGCAGAGCCGTAACAGCATTTGTGTGCTCAGAAAATGTAACAAAGCAAAATCCCGAGGAAACAGTCCAAACCTGTAGTAGATAAAAACAAAATTTTCAATGAATTCACTGCTGAACTTGTTCACTTTAAAATCAATGCAATGCACGCAGATTATCAAAGTTGCAATGTGAAACGCCCTACCTCAACGTGTATACTTATACTGACTTATATGTATATGCACACTCTGATCAATAAAAATAAATAAAATAACACATCCATATTAAAATAGGGTGGATTCTAGGGTGAGGGTCCAATTAGGTCCCTCACCGGTGAACCACGAGAAAAACACCAATAGATTAAATAAGTGGTTCAGATTTATTTAAATTAAAAGAGGGAACATGTAGAACTGCTCAAATTCAATCATATCCTGCAATGGTTTCACCCGTTGTTAACCGTAATTAA
>Ga0315914_1002599_pt1 | contig 27637 bp, 15 predicted proteins | sample MpolenodulesMG_FD_203920 | JGI IMG/M metagenome (GOLD analysis project Ga0315914, IMG submission 203920) | Medicago polymorpha root nodule microbial communities from Los Angeles, California, United States - elongated nodules | ecosystem: Host-associated > Plants > Roots > Nodule | place: USA...
TGTTGACTTATCTATGCAATGAAATATTATTCAAATCCTTTTACTTCAAATTTTAACCATTCATTAAGATTGTCTATGTTCGATGGATGTTTGAGAGAAAGATGTAGAGTTAAAGTTAAAATATTTTATACGTGAAATGCACAAAAACAAAAATAAAAAAATAAAACAATCATAAAAGTGTTGACTTATCTATGCAATGAAATATTATTCAAATCCTTTTACTTCAAATTTTAACCATTCATTAAGATTGTCTATGTTCGATGGATGTTTGAGAGAAAGATGTAGAGTTAAAGTTAAAATATTTTTGAAACTTTTATGCCATCAAGGGCATTTTTTTTGAAAAAATAAAAGATATTCATTCATTCAAATTGATAGAGTACATCGATATAATGCAATTTCGTTAAAAACAAAAAGGTTGAATATGTGAACAGGCTCACAACATCATGTTAATAGCATAAACGGCAAGGTACAAATGCCTACACATATGACTATATTTAAATCTCCGAAATAACCATATCTCCGGATCTGCAATGTGGATGACGCAAAAATCATTGATTAGATCTGCACTAGATCGAAGCTGATCTGACAATCTGAGCCGATCAAATACCTGAGAGAAACAAGAAAAACAAACAACGTCGCACAAAGATGACGAACAAAACAACGTCGCACGAAGACGACGAAATCACAAAATAAAAAACAAAATAGATGTGAAAATCACTTATTTTAATAAAAGGGAAAGAGAAAAACGAGTTAGAGGGGTGATTTTGGGTCAAAAATTGACCCTAAATCACCCTTCTTAATGGATGAAGGAGAAAAAACTAGGGTTTTGGTGACGGCTCAAAAAAGAGATAAAGGGAAAAGAGAAAACGTTTGTTACAAAGTTGTATTATTTTACCAAGGACATTTTTGTATTAGACTTAATTGCACTTTTAATCTCCAAATTTATCAATTGTACGGTTTTGACTACTCGAGTAAAAAATGAACGAATTTGACCCCAAAAATTTACCTTTTTTTTTTTTTTTTAAGGAAAATTTACCTTTTTGTTGATTTCGTAGCTCCCACTCCATCCTTATCATTTGACCACAATGGATATTAAAAATTAGAAAAAAATAGAAAGAAAAAAAAATAAAACTAAGCAACAAGGAAGACTCAACATGTTCTTGCACACACACAAACACAACACAATTACTCCAAATTCATTCTTCAATCATTACCCTCTACTACTTTCCAATTTATTTGTGACTTTTTAATCAAGGTTATCTTGAATTTTAGAGATTCGTAATACAAAAGCCTCAACTTTTATTTTGTTTAGGGTTATTTCAAAGTTTAGTGGATTTGGTCCGGATATTTAAACCTGTGTGCAAAATTGATAGAAGCAAAGCAACAAAGAATAGACATTTTGAGGGGAAATGAAAGGCACGTATGTTTGATTAGGTGCAAAAATTAGGAGCACTAAACCAAGTCTAAACAACCTATTTGAGAGATGGAGATTTTGCTATTATTTGAAAACATGTGGAGTCTCCTATATGCATGCATGATCAATTAATTCAGTCTGGGGTCCTTGACATCGTGGTAGAGAAGAATTTAAACGAGCCTTGAAGCCATATAACAAGGATATTTTAATTATTAATATCTTAATGTGGTCAGAAACAAGGACGCCACATCATTAAAATTTCGAACTAAGCGCAAAATTGGAGTGGGGGACTACAAATTCAGAAAGAGGGTAATCTTGTAGGCCAAAATCACTCATTTTAAATATGGGGGCTAAAATTGCACTATTGATAAATTTGGGAGGCAAAATATGCAATTAAGCCTTTGTATTATGATTAAATTTCAATTTTTTTTTTGTGTAAGTGGATTTATTTGGGGTGTAACTCATTCTTTTTTTGTTAAAATGATAAAGGCTAGAAAATCAAAACAGAAAAGAAAAAACATGCTAACTATTTCCTAAGAACAAAGTGCCAGCAACATCACTACTTAGAAGATTAACAAGACCAATAGGGGACATCATGAAGAAGAAGCTCCATATTAGAAGAAGCTCCAAGCTTTGCCATGTAGTTTGTACAATAGTTTCCCTCTCTACGAGTGTGAGAAAACGTTACATTGGGTTGTTGAAACATTTGTTTTATGTCTTGGATGAGAACAACATAAATATGGTACCTCTCAATGGGCCATTTATAAAGTTGATACAAGCAAGAGAATTTGAATAGCAAGCAAGTTCGTTCTACATAACCCAAATCTTTTGCCATGATCATTCCATAATAGATAGTAGATAGCTCACGTAACACAATATCATCCGAACCGGAAATAAAACCCGAGAAACTCCAAAGGAATAAACCATCATAAGGTTTTTTTATTTTTAATTAATTAAAATGGTGAAATAATGATTTTTTAGAGTTGTAACCGTGCGACAACATCCTTAGATTCATGACTCTGTTTGTTTACTGAAACAACTATCTGACTTTGAGAAATGATATTTGAACATTTATTTAGTGACAACTTTTTCTCTCATACTCACATTATTTTTTACTCTCTCTATTGCTTTGGTTTCCATACAAATACTTACTTTTTCTTTCTAAATTATGGTTGTCATATAAGTTGTTAATCGAATTGGTTGTTCAAATAACACATTTTTTTTTTTAAGTAGACACACCGAAAATGGTAAAGTTTGAAATTCCTTACGTGTCCCAGAAACGACATCGAAAACATAACGTTTTTTAGTTGTGAGAAACGCGTATAGGATAAGGGTATTAATGTCATTTAGTCCTTCCAATCCACACATTCATTCCTTTCCAGTCATCATCGTTTCTTTTTCCTGTTTGGTTTTCTTTTCACTGATCCCAAAAATTTCAACTTCGCAATTCAACAATCGTAGAAATCATCCATTCTAATTTGTAAGTAATTCTACCTTCTATCAATCATACTTATTTTCACATTTTCAATTTTCTTACCACTTTTTTCTTCAAAACCTTGCCTGTTTTATTTTTTATTTAATCAATTTATTTCTTTTTTATTTGATGAATTCTCAATGATTTTCTGAGCTAGATTTTATAGGAAATTATGGTAATTGTATTAAAAAACAACATGATCAATTAAAAAGAATTGGGGATTTTCTTAATATTCATAAAAATGAATGCTTTAAGTCACCCATCATTTTTCCCAAGATTTTTCTACTGAGTTTCTTAATTTGACGAAATTAAGGTTAGGATTGACATAGGCCAATTGTCTTATAGAATCCATGATGTTTAAATTCATGTGTATATCAAAAGACCATGCTTTTAATGTTTTGGTGCCTTTCATTTCATGTCTTTTGTGCAGAGAAAAGATATTGTGCATTGGAAACTGTTTTGATTTTGATTGAAGGATTCAAGTGACATTGTGAGTAGAGGAGGATGGCTTGTAGGGGTTGCTGGGAATGTCTATTGAAGCTTTTGAACTTCATACTGACCATTACGGGTCTGGCAATGGTGGGGTATGGGATTTATCTGCTGGTTGAATTCAGTAGAGCTTCGGATAATTCTATGACTCTTTCTGCTGTCAGTGATGATCAAACTCTAGTTCAACTTGGCCGACCTATGCTTATGGCGTTGCCTCTTTCGGACAACATTTTTGATAATTTGCCCAAGGCTTGGTATGAATGCTTTTACTTTCTTGCCTGTTTTTGGGGCGTATTGATTGAGAAATATGCATTGAGTTGATTGCTCGTAGAGTTTACAGTAAACAATTATACCTTTTGTTTTCATTAGAGTTCGTTGCTGCATTGGTTTGCTTTGCTTTATTTAATGAAGTAATTTGTGCCTGTGCTAATGGGATAGGGGGTTGTTTCAAAATTATTCAGAATTGCATCTATATGATTAAAGTTCTTTCAATTTAAAGCAAAAACTACTCCAACTTTCTTTGGAAAAATAATGGGTACAATGCATTTGGGCTTTCCTGCAAGATTCACTTAGGTCATAGGAATCAGGCATTTACAGTTAGCGTTAGTGATATGACCTGTATTTTAATATTTCTATTGTAAGCAGATATGTGGAGATCTTCCAATGCCAATTGAATGTAGTTGTGCTATAGTCGGAAGCACGCTTCATTATTTGGTGTAATTGATGAAGTACTTATTGTTGCTAGTGTTGAAATAAAAAACTTCAAATGAAATTACTTTATTTACGGTCCATATATTGGTATACACTACACACTGGATGTGGGTTGGAAAAAACATCTATTTCTTCGATGTGTAGTTGTTATCAGACCTACAAGTGACACCTTTGTATTTGTTTTACAAGAGACAGTCATGTGCAAAACGTCACATGTATTTTTTTTTGTCTTGATACTTTCTGTCTGAGTTCGCCCTAATGGGTTATATTCACCACAATTGTTACTTTAATATACATCGCATACTATTTTATCTTCTCACTTGCTTAAGCTGATTGTGTATTTCATGTTTGGCAGGTTTATTTACTTATTCATTGGAGTTGGGGCAGTTCTCTTTGTCATTTCTTGTTTTGGTTGTATTGCATCTATGACACGGAATGGTTGCTGCCTGAGCTGTGTATCCTTCTAGAATGTCTTATGCTATGATCTAACATATTTATTGTGTTCTTAAAGTTTCTACTAATATCCAAAAGCATGAGTTTAAGCATCTTTTCCATCTTCTCTCCCTCTATGTGTGTGTTTGTGTTTAACTGTGTGCATGCATTAATCTTATAGGAATTGTTATTTTAGTTTTTCTTAATCCAACAAAGTATTCAATTTTGGTGGTCTTGTTGATCTTAGTAGAGCTTGGATGTGCAGCCTTTATATTTTTTGACAAAAACTGGAAAGAGGTAAGTTGTCACTGGTATTTTATGATATGAAGTACTAGAAGTTATATTTTCCATCTTATAATTATCTTCTTTTCAGGAAATTCCAAGGGACAAAACTGGAGATTTTGATATGCTTTATAACTTTCTGAGAGAGAACTGGACTATTGTGAAATGGGTTGCCCTTGGGATTGTTATCTTTGAGGTAAGCAAGAACCGTTGTGATTGAAAATAGGCTAAGAACTAATAACTTATTCTGCATATGTTTGAATTCATGATCGGAGAAGTTGACTATTTTTTTAATTGATAGAAACACCTCCCATACTGCCAAGTTGATTGTAACTAACATGCTGGTAGTCATTACACCGGAGTCAACTTTTAGTAAATGAATTTTTTGGCCATGCTTTTGAGTTTTGGTAGTATGTTCTATCGATCAAAAGTGAAATCATAAGGATATAGTTTCACAGGGAAGTGTTGAAGAAAAAATATTTATTAATCAATTCTGAGAAAGCAGAAAGAAGAAGATAAAATGGTTAAGGGAGTAAATATAAAGTTAAAATAGGCATAATATAATGTGTAATTCAGTTGTCTTGTCTTCAGCTTTGATATTCAAATGTCTTGGAAACAAAGTGCCTTGCCCTTAACATATCTTTCGTTTAATTTAGTATTACTCTGATGTTTCAAAAATATTTTACTGTATTAAAAAAGTTTCCTCTCACCGTATACTTACCCACCACCAGGATTTTGGAGAGGCACACAGCAATATAATTTTTTTAATAGTTGTATTATGTGAATGTGATGTGCCAATTGTTATGCTTATGGAATTGTAGGCACTTCTTTTCATATTAGCCCTTATTGTCCGGGCTGCAAATAGGCCAGTAGATTACGATAGTGATGAAGAGTTCATTAATCCAAGGCAGCAAGTCCGTCAGCCTTTGCTCAATAGACCAGCAGGACCTGCACCAGGTGTACCAGTTACAGGCACAACTGATCCACGTTCCAGCAGAAATGATGCATGGAGTACAAGGATGAGGGAGAAGGTGCAATCTTTTGTCTCTGTAGTTCACTTTATTTATTATTCTTGTGTTGAGAATTTTTCATTTGTTTGTCTTAAGTTTTAGTTTGTGGTGCTATTATAATCAGTGGTGAAGCCCTTTTGGGCCAAAGAGGTTAATGATTCACTTTTCTTTCTCCATAACAAATGTAAATGTGTATTTCTTTCCTTCCCCAGAAGATTCCCATCCACTGGCTCACCTTCTCGAGAATACTTTTAAAAGCTAGTGATAAACTGTTGGCCCTTGGGAACTTGCAATAGTCTGACCTTGTAGAATATATGAAAAATATATCATAATATTTTAGCCTACAAAACAATATCTTAGGACATAACATCATATCTTAATCTTGGGATTAGTTTTTCAGATTCGGTACATTTCACGATTTATTTCCTTGTTTGGTCAGTATCAAAAGTATAGCACATGTGGAAATAGGTACTAGTGTTTGTCTTTAGTAACATAATTTCATATCAAATAATGGGGGATTAGGCTCATTATTCATCATGTTGTGAGAAAATGGGAATACGTACTCTATTCATTCTTTGAGGAAATAAAAAAAATAGTGACTTGACTTGGTTGTGGGATGTTAGTGGAAATCTACATGATCAATTTGAGGATGGTGGTGATCGAATGTTTGAATTGACAGAATTGTCTCTTCTCTTGGTATATGAAGTAAGCATAAAGCACCTGAATAGAGTGTGCAAGACTTGTTTTAAATAGGACTAGTGATGCTTTTGTGCAACATTTTGACACTGGTTATTGAAAGATACATTTGTGACATATTTAGAATTAAACAAATAAATTTCTTATATGGATAAGAGAAGATATGTTTTTATGTTTTTTTGTTATGATCGCATGTCTTGTTGTAAGTTCTGATCATCAAATATTATGAAAATATCAATGTTTCTTTACAAATATATGCATTTGAATTATATGTTTATACTTTTATAAATTTTGCATAACATATCTCTTGTAATTCGTATTATTTCACTTGCATTTGTCCACACACCAAATGTGTTGTAGTCTTGTTTGTGAGGGAGAGTGTTGAGATTCCACATCACGTAGAGATTAGGCCTATAGTCCAAATTCAAAGATAGTATTCAGATCCTAACGAAAAAATCTTAATTTATGCCTACTCAGTGGACTCGCTGTCCATCAGCACACTTTTTTTGGGAACCGTTTTCCTTTATGATTTCCTGGTTTCCACCGTGTTCCTCCATCTTTGGAGTATCTAGTATGATACCTCCATTTGCAGTGTCTCCCTCCGATCTACCTTCCGTCTAAGGTTCATCTTGAATGTCCCATGCACATGCCCATATGCACTTTATCCTATGAAGCACGGACACTCCTCGGATTAGGTGTGTCCCGGTGTCGGACACACGTCAGTGTCCGACACCAACACATATGATTTCACTGAATTATGTCATTTTCTCAGATTATTATCGGTGTCGGCGTGTCGGTGTCTGGCTGCTATTTTTATAGGGACTAGTTTATGCCTAATTCAACCCAAAAAGTAGCTGAAGAGGTGAGAATTGGCCAAACCGTATAAGGACAACTTTTTCCATATGTTGGATTTAAGTAGTTAGTATCTGGGCCATATGGCACCCATGTTGTATAAAGTATCTGAGCTTCATAGCAAATCATTAAGAAGTATTTTGATCATTCTGATGATTTCATGTCTATAATGAATGGCTAAACCTGATTATACTTTGTTTTTCGTGTCATGTAAAGCATGATGTCCTTTTTGCATTGGTATTTTCACAATAACAGTCTATTTGCCATCCTTTTTGCATTGGTATTTTCACAATAAATGTCTATTTACTATTTACATAGCTCTATTTAGGACTATCTCTGATTGTTGCATGAGACTATTGAAAGGGTCACATTATTATTCTTGTGTTTTGTAAAATAATTATTGCATTGTGTATGACTATCTGACACCAATGGTGCTCCTTCTGCAGTATGGGCTGGATACATCGGAATTCACATACAATCCATCCGAGTCACAGAGGTTCCAGCAAGTAAACTCACAACCAGCTGAAGAGAGGAGCCGTTGTACCATAATGTGATCACTCTGTAGCCACAGCTGGCTGAATTTCAAAGATTGTTGTTGTGGGCAATGAAGTTGAGGCTAGAAGTTTTTCAAAGAAATGTATTTTGCTTAACTTGTTTATCATTCACACTACTATGGATGTCCATCACTTTTTTCCATGACATGAAAACACATCTTCATTTTGTTGTGTGTAAACATTCTGTTGAGTTGAGAAAACATCACCGTAGTTTAGGGAGTAAATGAAGATGTTAAACGTAGTGTTGTCAGTAATTTGGGGTCGAAATTGGTGCTTTATGTTGCCCTAAATTTGAGTTGAATGTATCTATGTGAAGCTACTCCCTCACAATTTAAAATACATCACCTTCATTCTGGTGTTTATTTTTGTGTACTAAAGTTGCGTGGCAATAATCGGTTTGGTGCGTGAGATGTATCAACGTGTAATATGTGATAAAAAAAACTGATGAAGCTTTGGTAAATGATTATCGGCAACTGTTTGAAATCGTAAATTGTTGTTAATTATTTTGAAAAAAAAACAAATAAATCGACAATAGTGCACTATTATAATCTCAATTTCTCTTCATGTCTGTAGTGTTGTACCGTATTTTATGGCTGGCTCCTGGACTAGTTTGAGTTATTAAGTTGATCGCAAATTCCGAGAAATACACCCTGTCGGATGTTATTTTCGTATAATCCTACAACTGGGTTGTAGTGTTTGAAAGCTTCAACGATAACTCGAGGATTTGGTTGAGGAAGATTCACAAAGCCACTAATTACTTTGTGACTTACTTTATTCATCGATTGTTTGAGATCGATTATTACTTTTGTATTTGCATTCCACATATCTATGAATCCAATTCAATCCAAAACAGTGTAGATCCTATAAGTATAAGAAATGATTTGTTTATTTATTTGGGTTGTCCATAAATATTCATGTTTATAGTTAAATAATATCTAACACTAACATGATTGTTGTCGCCATTAACATTAAAAACTCCACGTTGCCAAGATAATATTTACTAGGAAGGAAGTTGCTGTCATTTATTGATCATCACTCGATAAATTCCAGTTTTACCAAAAGTTTTTAACATTATTAATGTGTTTGTTAAGTTAAAATAAGTATTTAAAGTTGAAACACATGATCGAGTTGTTATTCCCCACCAACTTGCTTGTCCATTTGATATAAAATAGAATAGATTTTAGATGGATGCATGCTTTCAACACTGTTACCTTCACATATAGTGCGTTTGCCCGACATGGCCTCACTTTGTTAAATCATCATTCAGTTTTGTGGGTCAATTTAATAAAACAAATATGCTGCTGAGGCTGTCAATTCTATATCCGTTTTTACTAGAAGAGAAATAGAGGGAAAAATAGAAGAGAATACTTGTCTACCGACCTACACTAATATTAATAATTGAACCGTCCGTAAGACCCAACTCAACTATTAATGTCGATGTTGTTAATTTGAACATCTTTACTTGAAATCTCACGGTTGTCCTTTTATGTATGAGTTTTAGAAATTTCCAACAAATAACCACCAACATTTTCTTCCTGAAAAAACATTTGCTTATACTTCCCAGGTTCTTAATTATATATTAGATACATTTATTCTTTTTGTTCTTTCCAAATTTTGTTCTTTCCAAATATATATAACTATGATTAATACTACTAATTTGTTTTGAAATATGAAAAATAAATATTTTATACATCTATACATAAAGAGTGATTTAATAATAGTCATACACAATCAATGAAGATTGACTTAGTTGATAAAAAGTCGATTCACTTACAAGTTCCTGAGTTTAACTTCCGTTGTCTATATGTGGGCCTCTTTGATGGGTAGAGTGTAAGCGCTCTTTGAACCTGCCTAACCCTTATAAGCCACCAAAGTCCAACTTATATGAAAAAAATTGTATACAATAAAAATAATCCTTAAACTTTGAGATCTGTCATGACTCTAGTGAGTCCTCAAAGTCCAGCTCATCTAAACTTTTGTTATATAAAAAGAATAGTATCACGCGCAAAATATTAATTACGTTGTCAACTTTTTCTTAATATATGTGAAATATGTGTTTATAAAAAAAAAAATGTACTCATATAAACGCCTCTTTGAGCTAATCATCCATTTATAAAGTCTCAAATCCGGTTCTTATTTATATTATAAGATCTTTACTAGTTAGGGAAACTTCTCCATTCTCCATTGTGGGGATCAATGCTAAATCTTACACACTTGATACTTGATTTGTAAGTATCTATTCTTTTTGGCCACCACTCGTCATCAATTTCTGTTTTGGTTTCTGCTGATGTATTCACTTCCATATTTTGTGTGGCAGCAATTAATTCTGCTACTGTAGTACATATTAGTTTATGCATTATTATTCTAAACAGGAACAAAAATAGGAGACAATACCCATTTGAATTATTTTATGAATTACACTATTTTTTGTTAATTGTGAAAAATAATATGAATTTGGTATGTTATGAATATAGAGAAAAAATTGCCTACTATTCATTAGTTTTGGTGTGGCTTCTGATGTATTGACATCTACATTTTGTGGCTGTAGTGATTCTACTAATGAAGTAGATATTAGTTTGTGTATTATTGCTCTAAATTAATAGAAGAAAATAGCCATTTGGATTATTTATAATGTAACTATATTTTTTTTATTAGCTAGTTGATTGTAATGAACATTTCTGTTTTTTGGCATTGATTCACCGATTTATCATTTAGAAATCTTTCTCTCTTGAAAACGAAATTTATTGTTGAACTTTCTTTTGCCCGTGTTTTATTATGAGAATGTTGTGATTTGTTGGGACCATTATTATGAAAGTTGTGGTTGTGGATATCTTTGGTGAAATTGTCATGTCACACATTCGCATGTCCTTTTCTATTTGTTCTATTAGGATCTCCTTTCTATAGTGCATTTAAACAACTCCAACTTTTTATATAATAATTAATAACTGCAACTTTGTTTTATTAATTGTTACAATCTGAGAGGACCTAAACCTATTTGTTAGTTACTTATTAGCTACCTATTAATTTGTCAGCTTCCATATTTAAAAGCTTGAGCTTTGAAAGTATGGCACAGTAAGCAAGTACTTTTGAGTATTTTGACTTGAAGTGCAATGAAAGCAAGGAAAGGAAAACGTTCAGAGGTAAACTTTAACCTTAACATGCTCTGTAAACTTCTATGTTATGAGGATATACAAATAAATATCAGCTGCATTTTTTTAAAACTTTATCATTTGGTTTGATTAATGCAGGTGTTTTGGCCCTCCATAGTGATGAAGAAATGGTTGAATATAAAGCAAAAGGTGTGTGATTTTAGTGAAGATGAAGCTGACACTGAAACTGAGAGTGAAGATGAGGGTATGAACTTCAGCATTTACTATAGATTCTTATTTCTGTTTAGACTGATTGTTTTCTTCTCTCTTTTTTCTTCTTCCTTTTTTTGTTCTTCCAATTTGCATGCATATTGCTCTGTAGTAGTTAGTTTAATTGATGAGAAAGGAATAGAAGAAAAGAGAGGATATAGATATTTTAATTAAATATTCTGTTTTGATTAATAAGAGTAATCAGAAAAAATAATTGTTTCTTTATGCAGTTTTCTTTTTTAAAACGATCTATGATAATATTGTTGGTAATTATTAGTATTACCTATGGAGCTGTTGTGAATGTCCTTTTTTTAAGTAGTCTAGTAAATTCAACTTTAAAAGAAATAAGTGGAAAGTTCGAAGTTCGAATGTGGATCCTTGTTTATTATAATGCACCGTCTCTATCAACTGAGATATGTTTATGATAACTCTGATTGTCCTGTTTTATTAGTTTGCAAAGAAGAAATTTTAAAATTAATATTTATTTAAACCTTTATAGGCTTCCATGTCAATTTTTTTGTATACAACCATTGATGTCATGTTTAATGTATATTTTGTGTTTTAGACCATCTCAAATGCCAATGCTTTGATTTCATTTTTAGTCGTCTATTTTATCAAACACACAAATATAGTCATCCATTTTTAAATTTAAACTTTTTGGTTCCTCTATTTTCATATATGTTGTAATTTTGGTTGCAACTCATATTTTTAACCTTAAAAATGGTGAACTTTGGAGTTAAAAAAAGTGATTCATTGCCCTGATGTTGAGTCTAAAGAGAAAATATTATTCTTGAGACTAAAATTCGCCAAAAGTCACCATTTTTAAAGCAAAATACATGAGTTATGATCAAAATTGCAACATATGTGAAAATAGAGGACAAACAAGTTTTATTTAAAAAAAGGATGACTATTTTCATAAATTTAATAAACTAGAATGAACAAAATTGCAATTAAGCCTAATTAACATTATGCACGTTAATTCCAAATCAATTTTTTTACTTTACACTTAAGGTAGTAGTGTGAACACACATATAACTAATAAGATAGGGTTAATTTGGTAAAATTACTATTTTCTTTCATTTATAATATTTTCTTACTTATATATATATTATTCTTTTTCTTAATCAATGTAAAATAAGTGCAACAATTACGGTGAGAGTTGAGGAATATTCATAGATTTTAAAAAAATACACCATTTACTATCTTTCATTTAATTAAGTTGAATTTTTTTTTGATAAACAAGAATATTAATAATAGTTAAAGCCTAAGGGTATAAAAAGAAGAAAAATTATTACTTTATTGTAAAATAAAAAATATAAGTATTTTTGCTAAAATAACATATAAAATGGAATAGAGGGAGTAGTGTGAAATTTCTGTGGCCATTTGTATAAGAAATTCTAAATAAATGTGTTCCACAAAGGACACAATCCATATTCCCATGTCAAACATCAGACGATACTTTATTTATTTGCAATGATCTGTCGGTGTAAATTAAATGAGATGGTTGAAAGAAAAAAAGACTTTTTGCTAAATTTATTTATTTAAGATTGTCTCATTGTGTGCATATGTACTCTTTTCTCTTAAGGACCTTCTAAGAATGCTAGCTTGATTCCTTAAAAAAAAAAATGGTAGCTTGATATGAAATCTAGAATGAATCTTAAGATAGTAAACATTACTTGTTGGTATTTATGATGCAAATACGTAGCTGAAATGTTCCTTGCAAAAAAGATAGGAAATTTAAAGTGATGTGTTAATATGTAACTAACTAATAAGTATCCGAAATTTTATGTGAAAATTACTATATATGTGATATGGTTTGATATTTTTGATTCAGATACATCTTGTAAGCGATACAGGATGATCAAACGACACAGAAGAGGAAAATCAGAAACTTTGCGTGCTCAATACATAAATACCAAGGAAGTGAGGTCTGATGTTAATCTGATCATGTAACATGTCTTTAACTTTATAGTTAGTTATCAATGAAATTCATTATAAATGGTTTAATTTTCAGAGTAACAATTGGCACTTGGAATGTTGCTGGAATACTTCCATGTAATGATCTTGAAATTGAGGGCTGGCTTTGTACTGAAGAACCATCGGATATTTACATTATTGGGTTAGTTTGTTTCATATATTTATTTCACTGTGATTTTATCATGTTATGTCCCACATCGCTGATATCATAACCAACATGTGTTTCAAATATTATAAAAAGCTGAGCTTATTACGTAAGAAAGCATCTTTGCGCTTGGGGCAATGACGCAGCTAATGAGGTTCTAACCGAGGCGCGTCTATTGCTGGTTGAAAACTATTTCCAAACCCCCTCTTAGGCCTTGGTTTATCCTTGGCCTTCGAGAATTTCTGGAAGGGCTCCCCAAGGGGTAAAGCCCTATAATTCTAGTTCAAATTTTTCTACAGTGAGTTAAATATTTGTGTTAATAACAAGTGTTAAATCATTATTATGTTAAATTTTTCTACGGTGATTTAAATATCTTAATAACAAGGGTTGGTTCATCCTTATGTTCTGCTCATTACAGTTTCCAAGAGGTGGTTCCATTGAATGCTGGAAATGTGTTTGGAGCAGAGGATAATAAACCAATCCCAAAATGGGAAGAAATCATTCGGAGAACTCTAAACAAATCTTCTGAACCTGAAACTAAACAGAAAAGCTACAGTGCCCCTCCTTCTCCTGTTAGAACAAAGGAGGGAGAGAAAAGCATAATTGGTATAGAAAAGAATTTTGAATTGAGGAAAATATATGACATTGATCTTCAAACGATACTTGATTGGCCTGAACGTCCATTGGATGCAATTCCTGATGTTGACTCGACTCCAAAATTGCGTAGAGTACGAAGCATTTCAGCTAGAATTGGCTTGAACTTGATAGATAGTGCTTCCTTGTATGGTTATGGAACGAAGTGTTCACACCAAAGTTCTGGAAATTTGAATTTGTTATGGAGAGAAAATCAACAAGAAATGGTGCCTAAAGTATTTGATTCCCTTGCTGATGTATCTGATGAAGAAAATGATACTTTTTTCGAATTACCTATTGACAAAGATGTGAATGGAATAGGAAGTGTGAAATCACAGCCTAAGTATGTTAGGATTGTGAGTAAGCAGATGGTAGGAATATATGTGTCTGTTTGGGTGCAAAGAAAGCTAAGAAGGCATGTTCATCATTTGAAAGTTTCTCCTGTTGGAGTTGGTCTTATGGGTTACATGGGAAACAAGGTAATGGTGTAGTGCAACTTTTTCTATGATTGAGTTTAAAACTATTTACCATAATAAGGCAGCATTTGGTACATAAGCTTTTAGTCATAGATCTTGGTCATTAGATTAAGATTGTATATCTCATATTTTGATTTAATAAACAAGATTTCAAATTCAAATCATTTGATCTTGATTGAAAGACTAAAATCTATTGATAGCATATCAAATCTGCATTTTTATATGCTGATCATAGGAAAACTCACTTTATGTGTACACTTATGATTTATTTATAATATTAACATGCTCATGTTAACCTTAGTAGATGAGGTAACAAATTATCACTTATGCAGGGATCTGTTTCAGTTAGCATGTCCGTTTTTCAGTCACGCATGTGCTTTGTTTGTTCTCATCTGGCTTCCGGTCAGAAAGATGGAGCAGAACAAAGAAGAAATTCAGATGTTCATGAAATTCTACAACGCACTCGCTTTTCATCAGTCTTTGATACAGATCAACCACGAACAATTCCATCGCACGAGTAAGCAAGTTTATCTTTATTTAAAAAGTTGTCCATTTACTATCATATTTTTTTTATATGGATAGGTACATGTTAATATGTTAGTAGTTATGTTAGCTTTTAGGGTTCAAACCCTAAACCTCCTACTTAAAGCTCCTTCAGTGTCCCTCAGCTCACACCATTCGAGCTACCTACTTGGGACTACAGATTACAATCATCTTATTTGCATCTTTTTGAGTGGTGTTGTGAATGAAGATCTTGAATTCATTGACGAATTGCTTTCTGCTAACAGTCAGATTTTCTGGTTTGGAGATTTGAATTATCGTATCAATATGTCGGATGGCGAGGTTCGGAAGCGAGTAGCTCTGAAGAAGTGGGATGAACTCATGAATTATGATCAGGTAAGAATCATGAAATTTGGACTAAACTACTGGTCTCCAATACGGTGTTCTAATTTTAATCAAGGCCTAATCCTAGAGTTTTCAAAGGGGTTGCAAGTGCTGTCACGAAACTTGGATTCAGATGTTAATCCACATTCACACAAGGATCTGCCTATGTAGTAACCTACATTTGATTCTGATTAGACTTTATATACATCCAACATTATTGGACTTGGTGTATCGATAATTTGGTAGGTAGCACAAATAGAGAGACTTTGATTTCATATATCATATTAGATTTTGTACATGATTTAACTTATAAAATAAGCTTTTAAGGTGACATGTGCCACTTCTGTAAAAAAGAATAAAAAAGTTATAAACTTATAAACACTTTTTAGACCTTATTTCTTTTCAACTTCGCGATCGTATTTAGGTTTTTCCTAATAATGTTTTGATTTCTAATTGGCAATTTGCTACCTTATTTGTAGCTAAGCAATGAGTTGTGTAGGGGACATGTATTTGAAGGATGGAAAGAGGGGTTGATAAACTTCCCACCTACTTACAAGTATGAAGTTAACTCAGATAAATATGTGGGCGAGGACACACAAGAAGGGGGAAAAAAGAGATCTCCAGCATGGTAAGTGCAAGCATGTGAATATTTTATCAGTGCATTAATTTGACACTTATTGTTCAAAGTATATTATGCAGGTGTGATCGCATATTGTGGCTTGGAAAAGGAATAAAGCAACTTAAATATCAGAGTGCAGAAAATCAGCTTTCAGATCATCGACCAGTTAGTTCAATCTTCTTAGTTGATGTTGAAGTAATTGACCACCGGAAGTTACAACGAGCTATAAATTTCGCAAGTGCAGTTGTACATCCTGAGATTTTCCTTAAAGAGAATGACGACTAGTCATATTAGATACCATATATAGCAAAAGATTGTGGTATACCGAGGTATATCTAATTAATTTAGTTAAAGAGGAAAACTTAAATTTGATATGTTTATACGATTTCGCTAAATACAATTTGTTTATTCTTATGCAGGGTGTTATCATTTTGATTTTGAGGTTGCACAGTTAACAATTCAAGTTTGCTAGCACAAACTATGAAGCCTACTTTTTGAGAGTAACAGTATGAATATGAATTAGTTAAATAGAAGTTTAAAACAGAAAAATGTGTACAAATTACTGTTTTTTTAACTGTAATATGTGTTGACCATTATACAGTTTTGATCCCATCTGTTGTGGGTGTAATGAGCTCTTCTATATTTTGACTTGTAAACTTTTTGTTACATTAGATTTACTCATAAAGCTGGTATGTTAGTAGACTTAACTAAGGAATGTCTTGAGATAAGAACATTTCTACTACATTACTTGAAACCACTTAAGTGATCAATAGTAAGTTATTAACGGATCCAATCCTATCCTATGAAGCACAGACACTTTTCGGATTAGACGTGTTCTGAGGTTGGACATGTGCCGTGTCCGGACACATATAATTACATTGAATTATGTGATTTTCTCAAATTATTAATGATGTCGGCGTGCCAGTATCCGTGTCATGTCCGGTATCCGTGCTTCATAGATCCAATCTATCATTTCAGATAAGTATTGAGATAAATGAATCTAATCAAGCATGTTGTAGATCCTATTAGTATAAGAATTGATTTGTTTATGTAAATATCTATTGCCTATGCATAAACATTCATCTTTATGGTTAAAGAATATCTAACACCAACAGGATTGCCGCTGGCATTGGCTTTCCACGAGGTCATGATAAGATTTATAAGGAAGGAAGATGCTTTCATTTACCTAATCATCACTAAATTCCAGTTTTACTAAAAGTTTTCAACATTATTAATGTATTTGTTCAGTTAAGTTCAAAAAGTTGAAAATTGATAGAAATTAGTAAGAGAGTTATCTTCTTGTCAATCTGTTATTCTTATTCCCCCCACCAACTTACTTGTCCATTTGACATAAAATAGAATAGATGGATGAAAACTCAAAACTCTTACCTGCACATGTAGTGCGCTACCTGACCCTACATCCCTAAGAGCTTAAAATTTGTGGGGCAATTTTATAAAACAACTGCATTGCTATTTAGTGCGAAGGAATGTCTCGCGAAAAGAAAAATCACAAATGTTGATGGACTTAACTGTGAATAGGTGTATTCTCCGGATTTGGTTGAAAAAAGGAGGTATCAAAATAAAATGTCACAACTATCATGAAACTGTCGTGATAGTAATATTCGCCAAGTTTAGCATTTTCCATAAAAACAACTATGCTGAATTTGTCAATTTCTATACCCGTCGTGTGTTGTGACTTCTGAGTGTACTGCGGTCAGCATGCACATCTATTATTGAATCATAATTACACTCTCGTTAGTCGCCTATACAATAAATTGGAAAACTACTCAGAAATGGAGGACAAACGGAAAATAAGTTGCGTCACTAATCTTTTTTGGATGGTAAAATCAATTATCTTGAAGATCGTTAGTTGTTAGAGGAATTCCTACTTTGTGGGGATCATTAACAAACCATGCACACCTAATTTGTATTTTTAACTTCTACATTTTTGTGAAAGCAGTTTATTCTGATCCTGTCGTAGATACTACTTTCTGCATTAATTATTAGCTAGTTGCTTGAACGAATTTGAAAAATAATATTTATAATCGGTCTATTGACTCTGATCTAATCGCTGTGAATAGTGAATATATTGGAAAATAGATATTATTCATCTGCTGATGTATTAACATCTACATTTTGTGGCTGTGGTGAATCTGCTAATGAAGCAGATATTAGTTTCTGCATTACTCTCCTCTAAAGTAATAGGAAAGAAAGAAATAGCCACTTGGATTATTTTATAGCTATTCTTTTTATTGCCTAGTTGTTTCACTATGTTTCAACTGTTGAGGGTATGTTTGTCTATGTTTCATTATCAGAATGTTATGTTGGGTGATGACCGTTAGTAGTATTCTATTTTGTTCTTTCTTTTTGTCCTTAAGAAAGTTGTGGTTGTGGATATCTTGCTGAAATTGTCACGTCACACATTTCTGTCGTTTTCAATTCTATACTATTTAGGATCTTCTTCTTTCTATAGTGCTTGTCCCACTTTGTTTTGTTAATTTAATTATTACAACATGTGTAGACATATTAGTTAATTAATTAGTTACCTTACCTAAATATTTTAAAAGACATATAGTGGCTAAAAGTTGTCACCTTTCATATTTAAGAGCTTTAGCTTTGACTTGAGTTACAGTATTTTGACTTGAAGCACAATGAAAACAATGAGGGGAAAACGTTCAGAGGTAAGCTTCAACATGCTTTGTAAACTTCTATTCTATTCTATGAGGATACATATATAATTTGTTGAAGCCTTATAATTTGGTTTCATTAATGCAGGTGTTTTGGCCCTCCACAGTGATGAAGAAATGGTTGAATGTAAAACAAAAGGTGTGTGATTTTAGTGAAGATGAAGCTGACAATGAAACTGAGAGTGAAGATGATGGTATGTGCTTCAGTACTTCTGTTTAGAGTTTGGACTGATTGTTTTCTTCTCTCTTTTTTCTTCTTCTTAATTTGCCATCTGTAATTGTTGGTTTAATTGAGGAGAAATGAATAGAAGAAAAGAGAGGATATATAGATATTTTAATTAAATATTATGTTTTGATTAATATGAGTGAACCAGAACAGAAAAACAAAAACAATTGTTTACCAGCTATAGTCTATTTTCTTTACACTATTGGTATTATATTTAGGCATGATGATGGGGCGGGGTGAGGACAAGTTTTATCTTTCCCGTCTTCATACCCTACTTGCATATACTTACCCGTTATCCTATCCATACTCAGCGGAAATGATAAATCGAATCTCATCCCCGCCCTCAACGGGTTCGGGTATCCCTACCCCATTCCCATCCTGCAGTAGATAATTTTTTTTAAATAAAAATAAAAGTATTTTTTAGATTCGAGCGCAATGTTGTAATGGATTGTCCAGCAAAGAGATGTTGACGATGGTAAAGGAGAAGAAAGAAGTCAAGAGTGTGAGATATGAAAGGTGAAAAGAGAGAATTATGATAAATGATTGTTATCTGAATGATTGAGACTCTAACCGCGTGAGTGAAATGATTTAGAGTTTGAGTTTCTATTTATATAAAAGGGGTAATAAATTGATTTTCTACTTTCGGGACGGGTTTGGGTACGAGTTCGGGGTGGGTACCTATATCCCTGTTACCCGTCCCGTATCCGTGTTTTAAAATCGGAGAAAACCTAAACTCAGTTATAACGGAAAAAACCCGTCAAATTAAGTTTGGTTCAGACGGGTACCCGTGGATATGAGTTTTGTTGCGATACCTATGCTATATATATTGTGTTCCAGACTGTATCAATGCTTTGAATTAGTTTTCTACTCCCCCAGCTATTTTATACTCCCTCAGCTCTTTCTCACACTTGTAAAATAAAATATTTTTTAAAATAGACGTCACTTTGTCTGTGAATTTAACTCAGTTGATAGAGACAATGTATGATATATGTAGGGATTGGGGTTCGAACCCGAGACATCCTATTTATTCACCTTAAAATATCACTTTCAATTTTCAACGTAATTCCTCCATCTTAAAATGAATGTTGTATCTGATCATTTCACGCATATTATAAAAAGATGATATATTTTAATTATAATAAATGCAAAGTGAGATGAATAAATTGAGAGTGATGTACATATTTTAACTAGCGAGTAAGTGACACATATTTTAGGACAAATTATTTTTTCAATTGTAACACTTATTTTGTGACACAAAAACTATTTTTTTTCCACTAATTATATCCCTAATTAATATTCTGTGCATTACTCCAAATCCATATTTTTCCTTTTTCATTTATGGTCTTTCTTAAGTACAAATAAGCAATTGTGATAACACAATATGTGAATTAAAAGATATAATTAATATCATAGGTTTTATATTAAAAAAATTACACAATTTATTAACTTTCATCTAATTGAGTTGTAAAAAAAAATATTGATATGATGATTTAAATTAAATAAGATGGCTGAGGGAAAAAAAACACTTGGCAAATTTAAAGTGTGCATTAGAATGGTAGCTTTTTGGTATCAAGTCTTTAGGACCCTTTTACCATTGCTTGGCTCCGTGGATTTGAATGGTAGCTTTTTAAGAAGCTGAAATTGTTCCTTGGAAAAGAAATGAGATGTTTTGAAGTCATGTTTCTTAAGAAGTTAAATTAGCCTATAATAATTGATACCGGGTGAGACATAACACACTTCAGGTCTTAAGCTAACAGCACCAAACCAACTTAATGGTTAAGTTTGAAATTATGTTATCGTACGACTAACCAAGAAAGTATATGAAATTATTATAACTGTTCTGTAAAATTAAATGATTGACTGTTATCGTGATGAGGTCACAAAGTTAAAATCGTTATATGTGTGTTTTAATATTTGTGTAATTCAGATACATCTTGTAAGCACTACGAGATGAAACGACACAGAAGAAGAAAATCAGAAACTTTGCGTGCTCAATACATAAATACCAAGGAACTAAGGTCTGATGCTAATATTATTGTTATTATTATTATTATGTGACATGCCCTTAACTATAAAGATATTAATGAAATTAATTGCATTTGGATAATTTTCAGGGTAACAATTGGCACATGGAATGTTGCTGGGAAACATCCATGTAATGATCTTGAAATTGAGAGTTGGCTTTATACTGAGGAACCATCAGAAATTTACATTATTGGGTTAGTATGTGATGTCCCACATCGCTGATATCATAAACAATATATGTTTCAAACTATTATAAAAAGCTGAGTTTGATACAACGGAAAGCATCTTTGCGCTTGGGGCAATGACGCAGTTAATGAGGTTCTAACCGAGGCGCGTCTATTGCTGGTTGAAAACTATTTCCAAACCCCCTCTTAGGCCTAGGTTTATCCTTGGCCTTTGAGAATTTCTGAAAGGGCTCCCCAAGGGGTAAAGCCCTACGATTCTAGTTCAATTTTTTTTAATTGTTTTAATTCATTCTTATGTATTGTTCAAAACAGTTTCCAAGAGGTTGTTCCATTGAATGCTGGAAATGTGTTTGGAGCAGAGGATAATAAACCAATCCCAAAATGGGATGCAATCATTAGAAGAACTCAACAACTCTTCGGAACCCCCGGAACCAAAAAGAAAAGCTATAGTGCCCCTCCTTCTCCTATTAGAAGAAATTCTTCTTTTAACACACAAATTAATCCACTAGATAGTGCTTTAGACAAGAAGGAAGAAATAAATAGCATAATTTCTATAGAAAAGAATCTTCAATTAAGTAAAATAAATGACATTGACCTTCAAACTATACTTGATTGGCCTGAACTTTGGTTAGATAAAATCCATCATGTTGATTCATTTCCGAAATTGCGCAGAGTACAAAGCACCTCAGATACTGCTTCCTTGTATGGTATTGGAATGAAAAGTTCACACCAAAGTTCTGGAAATTTGAGTTTGTTATGTAGCGAAAAGCAACAGGAAATAGTGCCTCAAGTATTTGATTCCATTCTTGATGTATCTGACATGTTATCTGATGTAGATAGTGACACTTTCTCCGAATTAGCAAATAATGAAGATACTAATGGAATCATTGGTGTGAAATCACATCCTAAGTATGTTCGGATTGTTAGCAAGCAAATGGTAGGAATATACGTGTCTGTTTGGGTACAAAGGAAGCTGAGAAGGCATGTTCATCATTTGAAAGTTTCTCAAGTTGGTGTTGGTCTTATGGGCTACATTGGAAACAAGGTAACCTTGCACCTTTTTTATATTGAATTTAACATTATTTATCATAGTATAGGTGTGTATTTATTGTTTGAGACTCGATTCGACAATTGATTCGTTTAACTTGGTTCATGAACCAAATGAGTTGAACTTGAACTAAAAATTTAGTTCGTTAATATAAGAGTAAATTACACTCTCTTCCCCGCAAAGATGCTTAAACTACACTCACCTCCCCTCTTATGTTAAAATATACACTCTTATCCCTTGAAAAGTAAAATTTAAACTCCCCACCCTTATAAGATGCTTGAATTACAACCCCCGCCCTTAATAATTAAATATCCACTACACCTTAATCTATTTTAATATAAATAAATATTTTTATGATATATATATTAATTTTGAACCACCATTTAAGAAAAATTAATTCATTCTTTATAATTTAAATGTCAATGAAAATTAAATTTAAATATTTTTCTATTTATTTTATAATTTAGAGTATAAAATTAACTTTTAAATAACCATGTTTTATTGTCTTTAGTAATTTTTCACATATTTTAATTTTATTTTAGGTTGTTTCATATTATATAATAGAGTTTAAAACTACATGTTAATGAAATTGTGGATAAAAAATAGCGAAAATATGTATTCAATTTTTGATTATATTAAAATAGACCCGTAATACCTTTTTTTTTTTCAAAAGTGTGTTAGATTATTATTTTTTTGCTACATTATTAGAAACAAAATAAAAAATATCGAGGGAGTAAAGTGTAGATTTTAACATAAGAGGGGAGGAGAATGTAATTCAAGCTTCTCTTAGGGAGGGGAGTGAAAAGTTTTCTAATATATTTTGAATAAGAGGGGAGGAGAGTGTATGTTTTAACATAAGAGGGGAGGAGAGTGTAATTCAAGCATCTTTAAGTGGAGGGAAGTGTAATTTACTCTTAATATAATGAGCTGAATTTGAGTTAGACATAGTTCGACTCGTTAAGTTCGCGAGTTGAATCGATTATATATAATACTTAAAAAATATATATGAAAGAGTGTGAACTATACACTCAAAATAATCAACTAAATTAAAAAGTTGCTACCCAATACTAAGGCAATCAACAGGTTTGAAAGTGGAACAAAACTTACTCTAATATTTATCTTTGTTGATTTAAAGGAACTACAATTACTAATTTAATTAACAATCATAAAATAAAAAAAATAAAAAAAACAAGTCCAACACTTACCAATAATAAATCAATAATCAGTAATAAGATAACAATGAGCCATCCCATGTTGGTAGACCAACACGCAATAGCATATAGCATACTGTTCTTACGTAGTGGTTTAGTTTAAGACTACAACCCTAGGTTGCACAGTTTTGGCTACATCATGTCATGTTTATGTAGGGTACTTGTTCACAAATTGCATGTGATCAAAATATCTTTATATATAGATGATAGATCTTGGTCGTTAGATTAAAATTGTATATCTCATATTTGATTCACTAAATAAGACTATCAAATACAAATCATTTTATCTTGATTCAAAGACTAAAATCCATCGACAGTGTGTATCAAATCTGCAATTTTATACGTTGATCATAAGAAGACTTGTTCATGAAATTCTACAACGCACTCGTTTCTCATCAGTCTTTGATACAGATCAACACAGAAAATTCCATCACATGAGTAAGCCAGCTGTTTTGGTTTACTTTAAAAATTATCCTTGACAATCACCTTAGGAGCTTAACAAAAGTAAATAACTTTTAGACAAATGTACAGATGATAAGTAATTAAAGGATTGTGATTTTCAAACATTTTGATAAACAACCATAATGAATGAATTTGATCTCGGTCGCAAGTTGCATGTTCACTTAATTTTATTTTTTTGATTATGATATATTGCTTATCAGTACTGTGAGTGAAGATTTTGGATTCATTTACGACTTGCTTTTTGCTAACAGTCAAATTTTCTGGTTTGGGGATTTGAATTATCGTATCAATATGTCGGATGGTGAGATTCGAAAGCTAGTAGATATAAAGAAGTGGAACGAGCTCATGAAATTCGATCAGGTGAGAAATATGAAACTTGGAGTCTCCAATATGATATATATTCTAATTTTTATCTAGACGTAAGTCTAGAGTTGCCAAAGTGGTTTCAAGTGTTAATACCAAACTTAGATTCAAATGTTAATCTACATATAATTGTTTTCCATGATCCTTGAGAATTTCTAATTGCTTTACTTAATTTGCAGCTAAGCAATGAATTATGTAAGGGACATGTATTTGAGGGATGGAAAGAGGGGCTGATAAACTTCCCACCCACATACAAGTATGAATTTAACTCTGATAAACATGTGGGTGGGAACACACAAGAAGGTGAAAAAAGGAGAGCTCCGGCATGGTAAGTGCAAGCATGTCAATGTTTTGTTATTGCATGAATTAGACACTATAATTATGCGTAAGATTATGCAGGTGTGATCGCATATTGTGGCTCGGAAAAGGAATAAAGCAACTTAAGTATCAGATGCAGAAAATCGGCTTTCAGATCATCGACCAGTTAGTTCAATCTTCTTGGTTGATGTTGAAGTAATTGACCACCGGAAGTTACAACGAGCTATAAATTTCGCAAGTGCAGTTGTACATCCTGATGTTTTCCTTAAAGAGGATGAGGACTTGTCATATTAATAGAGATACCAGACAAAGATTAAGGTATAGGAACATATCATCAATGATAAATATAGTTCCATTCCGTCATCTTATTTCTCTCTTCAACAGTACTATATCCATATTCCAATTCATGAGAACTTTTGTATAGAAAATACATACTTTTGGTTAATACAGATAAAGAGTAATAGTACATTGTACATTTTCAATTTATGACATGTTATTACTTCAGTTGAAACTCTTTAATATATATTTCTTTGATAGAGTTATTGCACGAATTTCTTGGCCAAGCTTGAACGCTCTTTAAAGTTAGGTGTGATCTATTAGCAGATCCCTTCATGGAAATTGGAAAGAGTGTTGAAGCTTGATGCCCAGACCAAACCTTGCTCCTAGTGTTTCTATTTTTTTTTTCTTCCTTTTTTCATGGTTATCAAACTCGCAAGTAGACTAGTAAACTCGTATAAGTTTAAGAGTCTAGAAGGCAAAAAAATGAAAGGAAAAAACTTAGAATACTATTTTCTTTTTCAATATCACTCTCAATTTAAAAACAAGACTCTCATTCTCACCAAAGATAGAAGAATTCAGGTCACACTCACCTTCATTGACGATATTTTCTTCTTTCATTGACCACGTTCTCTTGTTGCATATCGAAATATTATGGAAACAGATGTTGCTAATAATGACGTGCGAAGTGATGGTGGAGGCAATGTTGAATTAGACGGAGGTTAAAATAATCTAAGTTAGGTTACAGTTAATGATGAATAAGGTGTTTAATCGGGGTTGAGTTTGACGATGATGGTCAGGATGATGGTGACGATGACAACGGTGGTGATTTGGATGATAAACAAGATTTCACATAAGTTTGGATATTTGAAGTCATTAGCATCTATGTTTTATAATTTTTTGGTATATATAGTAGCCAATTAGGAAGGAAATATGACATTATCTGTTTACTTTTCTGCTTTGCTTGCTCTAATATGAAGTTTTTTTGTTAAAAAGTTTTGTTATGGAATTTGAAATTTTAATTTTTATGTTAACTAGCGTGTATTTCCGCTCTTTTTATTGCGCTAACGCGTGTAGATTATCAACAATATTTTATAGACCATTTTCGAATCTACAGACCCTTTTCGAGTCTATGTAGACTCGAGAGTCTGACAACCTTGTATATTTCCTTTATAGTAAAAGCAAACTCGTTCATAAGGAAAAAAATTCAAGGATTACAATATAGTACCATCCACTTAAAAGACAAATTCTAAGAGTTAAACCTAAACATACATTTCCTTAAAAAAAAAAAAAAACATACATACATGACCATTAATACACATAGTTTGACGAGGAGCCAACTTGGCAGAACTAAAACGTCTAAAACCTAACCAAACGATTAAAAAGTTTTCCATCCATAGTCAATGACTACAAAGAGTAGAGAAACCGCAATATTTAGATTTATCCAGTTACAACTCAAATTTTTCACTACTGCAAGCACATTTGGACTATAAGGGCTATCAAAACCGATCATTTGTTGAGAATACCAAAAAAATAATTGAGAACTTGCAGAAATTGGTATTGGTACTATAACATCCACACTAAACGTATCTAAAAAGTTTAGCATGTGCATTAACTTAGCATTGGATACATTAAAATTTACAACATCGTTCTTCGAATGAATAAAAGTACATAGAACAAAGCGTGTTCGTACATCTAATAATACAACATTATCAATCCGATTAATAGCTATATACACTTGAAAACATCTGAACATCCTGCAACCTGTACGAATGAGCACATTGCTGAATATCCATTCGTCACATGCTGCTACATCCTGCTAAACCAACCTGCTGATCTGAAACAAAATAGGATTGGGATGAGACATAATGTCTCAGTGAGTTCTACCTAATCCTAGGCTATAGGTAACCTCGGGGAAAACCTAGGGTCACCACATGTCTACAATACAACATGTCGGTTGATTATACGTGTGTGAAGCATTCTTACCTAGACGGTAGTGCATACTAGGACCGTCATAAGGTTTTACATAACATGGGTTACAAGTCTTGTCATCTTCTACATGTCATGGCGGTCAAGGGAACCTAAGACCGCTACTTAGGATACGATAATCGCATTGAAACCTAAACATAGATCATTCATGACATGGTCTTAAACTGGATGATCGGGGAGATACTAGGATCGTCGACAGTTCCTCTTCATAGTCTTGCCTTGATACATAAGCTTATACATACTTCATAGTCTAACATAAACATGTCATATCATAATTCATAACCATTCATTATGTTAGAGGTTAGCGTTGAACAAACAATATTATCTGAGTTCATTTTACGGAGTGTATCGAGTGGAGTAACCCCGAGTACAATCCCATACATGACCGATGAATTCCTAGCTAAGGTACATCGGACTCCCTCAGTGCCGCGCGGGCCTTCCTTGCGGAGCGTAACCCGTCCCCATAATGAGAACCTCTTGGGATCCCCTTGGCGTGGATCGCAAGAGACACGACACCTACATGTTACTTATAGTCTTGTTCATACATGAAAGCTTATACTTAACTTACTTGAATGATCACCACGAGTCCGTAATCTACTCATTTAACGGTGAATCACCACTTGCTTATACTTATCAATATATGGCTTAACATACTTAGGTTTCATGCTAATATACTAGTTCTCGACGATCTACATCGAGGCTCTATAATCTTCCCATTACCTAGAGACTAGCTTGCTGCCCGGTCTTAAATCATATCATATACTCTCGTGTGCCATGCCTTACTAAATAAATTAATACTTGCTTCTTTTCCAAGAAAGCCTTTTAAAAGAAACATTGAA
>Ga0315914_1002601_pt1 | contig 27631 bp, 17 predicted proteins | sample MpolenodulesMG_FD_203920 | JGI IMG/M metagenome (GOLD analysis project Ga0315914, IMG submission 203920) | Medicago polymorpha root nodule microbial communities from Los Angeles, California, United States - elongated nodules | ecosystem: Host-associated > Plants > Roots > Nodule | place: USA...
AATTTATTTTTGTAGAAATATTTTAAAAATATTTTTTTCGGAAAAAAAATCTGACTTTTTTTTAAAATTTCCAATTTTTAAAATATTTTTATTTTGAAAATTAAACTCTAGAATCTTTAAAAAAAATTAATTTGGAAAAAAAAACCGAATATTTTTTAATATTTGAATTTCGAAAAAAAAAACCAAAAATTTTGAAAAAATCTTATGAATTTTTAATATTTAAAAATTATTTATTTTATTTGATTTTAAAAAAATTTGGAATAAAATATGAATATTTTTTCTGATTTTTTGGTTTTTTTATTTTTGAAAATATAAAATATGATGTGGAGATTTAAAAATAAATAAAAATTAAAAAGAAAAAGTCAAGTCAGCGCCACATATGCACATCTGTTGAGTTGGATGGAGGAGGGGTGTTTTCCGAAAGAAAAAAAAGTTTTACAAGGATGCAAATCAAACCAAAAATTTTATAGGGGCGAAAATCAGGAATGACCTATATTACGGTGGTAAAAAACACTATTAACCCTTCTTTTATTAATCTATTCACTCTACTATATATGAATCTTTGTCAGTGTCTCCCGCATAAATACTTTTATGTTTGCTTTATTTCAGCAACATCCTTTAGACTACGCGGATCCTCGTGCTTCCATTGAATACCATGCGTTTGAAGATCTTCCATTTTTATTCCTTTGTCGTCGATGAAATTTGTTATTATTTGGAACCACACCTCCCTCAAAATATATTTTTCATTTGCATGAGTCTCTGTCTAATGTATATAAGAACTTGGTCAAAATCGAAAACTTACAAATGTTTCATTTTTATTTTGCGGCCCGCTTTCTAGGGCTGGACAATCGGACGGTTCGGTCGGATTTCGGGTGAAAAACCCCAATCCGAAGGCAAACCGCGGGTGGGAATATATCACCCATCTCCGTCCGTTTAAGCTTGCGGGTAACTTCGATATCGGTTTCGTCGGTTGACGGTTTACTCGGACGGTTTTTTCGGATTCTTCAAAGCCTAAAAAACAGAGATGATTTTTTCTTGGGTATTTGATTTCACGACATAGATGGGTTTTGACTGAAATGAAAAAATAGACATGGAGAGAGGATGAAAGAACACTTCAAATGATTGATGAATTTGTTGAACAAGATAATAGAGAAATATTGAGACGAGAAGGGGGAAGAACACTTCAAATGTGTGTGTTGATGTTTGATAACTATGGAAGGTTATGTGGATCTATAAGCCTTGAGTAAATTTGATGCAATTGAAAAATTGAATCTACTTTTCTGATTTTGTTGGAATATGAATTTCTCCTTTTTTCCATTGTTTAATATAAAAAGAAGTATTTGTTTGTGTGGAGAAGAAGAAGAATGCAGAAGAATCGCGGGAGAGGGAAAGGAGAGATGGGGAAGTGTGGAAAGTTGAATTGAAATAGTTAATGTGGAGTAGTAGTAATGAGAAAAGAAAGAGTATTAGCTGTCAGCATTGTGTGTCTCAAGGAGTAATGATGTATCAATTTTTTATAGGATGGGACTAGACATATAGAGTAGAATATATGCAGTATATACGGTTTGAATTGGGTTACCGTGGTTGGGTTTCTACAATCCGAAACCGTCCGTACTAACCCACACAAAACCAGATCTGCAAGCCCGCTCAACCCGTTTAAACCGTTTAACCCGACCCGCGCGTCAACGGGCCATTCGGACCGGACGGGTTGGGGTCGGTCGACTGTTTTTTGTCCAGCCCTAGAAATGACAAAAGAGCTGCGACAGAAATGACATGAATTAATACTAAATGACATATAAATAACTGAGAATGGAGAAAGCCTAGGCAAGCATACTTCTAATTGAATCATTTCTGTAATATTAAAATATTAAATGTCCACCAAAATTTACAAAAACGATTAAACAAAATAAAATAAACAATGAACAGTAGCCGCGGACATAAACAGTCTCTTCAACATTAAATGCAAACAATTGAAACTCCTTCTGGCAATTGTGAACAGTGCTCGAAAGTTTTACTCAATATTGAAGATACTCCCTCCGGTCTCAAATATAAGAAAAGATTCGATTTTTAGGTTTATTGAGTAGTTAATGTATCTGGTCTACATTGTAAAGGAGATACATTAATTATTCAATAAACCTAAAAAAAGAATCTTTTCTTATATTTGACATAAGAGGGAGTATTGATATTATTGTCAAACTTATGATTTGTGTAGCTTTTCGGGTTTGAAGTGGTATAGTTTTATTGGACTAGTTGTAGGATTTGTGTATATTCTCAAGCACTAAGAATCAACAATAAAGTTAATCCCAATCATGCATCAATATAGGACTTTGATGGGATTACATTTACAGTAGGACCATATTTTCCATCAATAAAAGAATAGTATGTAAATAATGGTATTGAATTATAGCAACTTGTACGTTATTGACCAATGTTGGAATCTCCACCTTAATTGCAGTCCAGCCATATCCACCTTAATTCCGGCAAGTTTGCGGCGCTTTCATTGCCTCCACCTTCATTATGTTGGTTGTGGGGATTGTGTTTAGTCATTTTTCAAACGGTTGTGGTTTGGGCGGTCTTCATCTTACAAACAGTTTTGTGGCTCACACAATATGGCTTTGTAGGGTTGAGTTGAGTTAGGCCTAATTTCGAATTCTAAGAACCTATATGGTTTCTTGGTGAAGTGATTTTGCCTTGATCCTGTGGTTCTTGTTTACCGCCATCCGGTACAACGTTTAATTTTGAAGTAAATTGGAATGGGTCGTTAGCCTGATCTTAGTGATGTAAATGAGAACCATTCATCGTGAAGTAAATTGCTAGTAACTCATATTTTCTCTTATCATGAAACATTAATCGCATTTTTTAATTTGTGTGAAATTGTCAAAATGACATATAATTAATAATGGTGATCCTAAAAGAAAGAATCCCGATCAATCACAAAGTGAAAACACTCAACCTCTCAATTTGTCAACGATGTTGAACGACTGTAAAACGACATACTCCTTAACAATGGAGATTCAATCAGTTAGTATGTCGTGCCTTCCTTTCACTTATTTGGTCATGTGGCCATTGACCAACAATAATAATGATAGGTAGTGATACACTACTTCATTCAATAAATAAAAAAACAACAATTTATTCAATATAATTCTAAATTGATAAAAATAGACTAAAAATTTAATTAAAAATACTCTAAAATGGTGACTAATGAGGAATCATCAATAGACACGCCTCACTCGTTACTTTTCTATCAAATGAATCTTCATTTAGACTCCAATTGTTGAGTCTCAAGTGTTTCTTAGAGACTGACACGCCTCACTTGTGACTTTTCTTTCATATTACTATTTTTGCATTTTAAAATTGTCTTCTTCTACCACTGTGTACTCAATCTCCATATAAACCAATTTCTTCTCCGACTCACATGCATTGCGAGTTTCTTTGCCTAGGAGTTAATTGCTAGCCATGTCAACTAGTTCTTTGGATAGTCGTCCAAGATGTTTTGCTAAGTTGATGAAAGATGCCTCACAATTCTTGTTGTCAACTTATTGAATTTTTTCAAGGCATCTATGTTGTCTTGCGACACTTTTATTAACTCAGTGAGAATTTGTTTCAAGTTAGGCTCTTCTTGTTGTAGATTTTGAAAAGTCTTGTTGTCACCTTCTTGACTTTTGGTAAGGCCTCAATATTTTCTTGCGACAGATTTATGAATTGAGTGAGAACTTCCACAATATATGACTCTTGTTGGGGCTTTTGAAAAAACGGCCTTGATAAAATCCTGAGTTTGCTAAGCATGCAGAAGGAATGCTATAAAAAATGCACACATGAAAATGAATACTCTCCCTCCGTTTTAAAATGAGTGTTGTTTTAGCCACAATAGATTATAATCATACAAGAAAGCAAGTCTCATCCCGTCCCATGACCACTCGCCTAACTCATCCAAATTCTGAATCGCAAGCAGCCACAACATATTAACGGTTTTGCTGTTCTTGCCGGCAAAAATGGTGTAGCCAAGCAAGAGCAACAAAAACGCTTTAACACAGGCGGGCCTAACACGACTCTGCTTCTCCTCCTCTGATAAATCCTCCACCAACTGGTTACACCTATTCAACAACTCCTCATAACTTTGTTTTAGGGCTCTGTAACTGCCATGAGCACCCGAATGTTTATTCACCGGCTCCACCGCATCCTCCACCATAAACAATAGTTCATTCTCCATCAACTCTTTGCCCCGGTCATGAGATAACTGATCCTTCTCAATGAGCCTTCCAGCGATGGGGATGTATAAAAGACACGCCACATCATCTAGTGTGACGGTCATCTCCCCAACAGACAGATGGAAGCGGCCGGTCTCCTCATGTCATCTCACAGTCAAAGCACAAACGAGTCTGTGAGAGATGTTTTCGTACCAAGTCTTACGACGGGGGTAAGACCGTAAGCATTCACCAGGTCCCAGAACCAACGGTTATCATCTACCGACAACGGAAGTATCAAACTTTGAAGCTTAAGTTTCTTCCCCTGTGAGACATCGGTCATCTTGTGATCCATTTGCAACTGAAATACAGAAGAAAAACAATTATTTAAGTAAACTAAACATGAAATATTCTAAGTAAAAATAAAAATGCCACGTATTCTAACAAACACCATTAAAAAAATAAATAAGTAAACTAAATATGAAATATTCTAAGTAAAAAAATGTCACGTATTCTAACAAACACCGTTAAAAAAAAAAAATAAGTAAACTAAACATGAAATATTCTAAGTAAAAATAAAAATGTCACATATTCTAACAAACACCGTTAAAAAAATAAATAAGTAAACTAAACATGAAATATTCTAAGTAAAAAAAAGTCACGTATTCTAACAAACACCGTTAAAAAAATAAATAAGTAAACTAAACATGAAATATTATATGTAAAAAAAAAAGTCACGTATTCTAACAAATATCGTTAAAAAAATCAATAAGTAAACTAAACATGAAAAATTCTAAGTAAAAATAATTAGTACAATAATTAGTAACATATCATTGAATTAAATAAAGCAATTATACTTACTACTTTATCGCTTCAAAGCTTGCATGCCACGTGTTTACTGAAGTCCGGTAAAAGCGACAACTCATAAGGCCCCCCTGGAAAGCTCTCATCCTCCATACTAGGATCAGCCTGCTGCTGAGGAGGCTGCTCATACTACTGCTGGTCATATTAAGGTTGCTCATACTGATACGCCTCCTGATACTACGGCTGATACCCCCTCCTAATATTGAGGCTGATACCCCTCCTGATATTGAGGCTGATACTCCTCATGATGATGATAATCATGCCGATACTATGTCGGATCTACCATATGTGATGGACCCATCTGTGACCATGATCCCCTCGCAACATCAATCCTATGAAGTCTTGTGCCCCCACCTCTCCCTCGACCAGGCAAAGGAAGGCGTACTGCTTCCTTCTCCATCTGTGCACTACTAGTAGAGGATTGTTGCCTCCCTAACCTAACTCTGCCAGACCTCTTAGGCCTCTGAGACATATCCCTCTGAGACATATCTGCACAACATTTCAAAAAGGAAAAAATCAATGAGACATTTTCATACAGTCAAATCAACAACATTCAAACAATACAGCAACATTTAAATTTTGGCAGTGTCATTTCAATCCGTGAACTACCATATTGCAGTCAAACTAACTATAATCAACATTAATCAACATATTTCTAACTAATTTTATCACTAACATTGAAAAAATCAAAAGGAAACACATTGAGACATTTTAACAAACACCTAGAGTCCATATTTCAATCAGGTTAAAATCAAACACTTTCAAAACCCTAAAACTATCATATTTCACTTTAAACAACATCTAAACTACAATTCCTAACTTAATTCATCACTAACAATCCTAAAAACTAACATGCAAGCCAAATTTTTAAAAATCTTAAAATGTTGAATTTCTTCAAAAAAAAATATAAAATTTCAACCAAAAAAATGCAATGAAGTAGGATAATCAACACTTACTTGATATTGTAGGAGAAATTGACTTTAAATGGCGCAAGAATTATGAAAATCGCACTTGGAGGGGAAAAATTCGTATTTTGAGAAGTTGGAAATATGATGTGTTGTGTTGTTGTTGTTAAATGACTTAAGTCATGTTGCGTTTCTTTTGTGGTTTTTTATGCTGTTTTGATTAATAAAGTTGCTGGAGCATCATTTACTTGGATTTTGAAATGGTTTTATGAATTTGAGACGAACTTTGAATTAGAAATGAACAAGAACTTAAGATAATCGAATGATGATTTTTCTAAGATGAAATGATGATGTTATAACTTTTTTCCTGTAATGATGGATATAGAATAAGGAAAATTCTATGGTGAAGTCATGAAAATGACTCTTTTAGTAAAGTTAATACTATAACATCAAAAATGTAATAAGTAACACCCCATTGTTTGTACAGTGGCATCAAAAGTTCAGTCCTCATAGTATCATCAGATATATAAGACTATACTTAATCTAATTTTATCCTACCTTGTTATAAGTGTAACACCCCACAAAGTGTAACACTTAAGACTATCACATAATATCATCAACTCTGTTTGCATGTTACAGATTTCAACGATAAAATAGTACATGTAAGTCCAAGATGTTGCAAGCATTACTAGATGAATTACTATTGATCATTAATCAGTAATCAACAATTTAAAAATGAATCAAACATTAAGATCAAAATTAACTTTTTCAAAAAAGTCAGTTTCGTGACTGCACCGTAGAAGCTCCCATAGAATAACCATGTAGGATTAATAAAGAACTATAAGAGAATATAACTTGGTTTTTGATGAAAAATGTGAAAATAGACGAACTTTGATGAAATGTTGAAATATGACTTGTTAGATTTTAAATGACTTTATGCTTATGATAATATGTTGGATTATGATTGAATTGAGGATTAATATGCATGAGATATGATGAATTGGGTGAAAATGAAAATTAGACGAACTTTGAAGAAAAAAAACGTACTTTGAAAAATGATGGTTTATGCTAAATTAACTTGTAAAAGATTGTTAACTATTGTTAATATGATGTTTAATTATTGTTTGATGATGAAATGTGTTCACGAAAAGGGGATTAACTTGGAGTAATTGGTTGTTTGTCTAAAATGTTATAATTGCTAAGTGATGAGATTTTACTTCTTTGTTGTGGTGAATGTTTGACAAAGATCAAGATGATGATTATGATGATGATTTTTGGTGATGTTGACTTGTTGATGTATGGATGTAAATATTTAATGATGCAAATGGTGGGTTTTGGTGAAGATATTATATGATAGTGGGAATTGTATAATATAGAGTTATGAATCATGCATTGTTGAGTCTTTGGTTGAAAGTCCATGCATTCATAGTCATATTGAGTCTTTTGGTGAAGAACGTAATTGGTGGTGATTACGTTAGTTGGTGAAGAACATAATTGGTGGGGATTACGTTAGTGGATCAATCGGTAATAGTTACTTCCGACATCCAAATGGCACCGCATGCATGTAGAGTCATGTCTAAAGCATTGCATGCATATGAATTATGTGAAATGTGTCATATGTGATTATGTGCATTTTGTGAGTTATATGACTTGGTGATTTATGTGAATTATGTGATTTGGTGAATGAAATGAATTATGTGAAGTTGTGTATTTGAATACGTTTGCTTGGTGAAGCTTGTATACTTGAGACGATGTGTTAATATGAGAATGATGTGATGATTCATTGATGATAATATGATTGTGCTATATGGAAGATAATATTCATGTGATGGTAGTATTCGAGAAATAATGAGCATGTATATATGTGATACTCGAAATCCTAGAATGCTATTTTTGTGCTTATATCTTTTTATGTGAATATTATCTAACTCCCTTATGGTCGTTTGGTTGACTGTCTCACTATTTATAAAAATGGTGTATACATGCAGGCTTGAGGACGTTCATGGAGACGTGAGTACCCGAGGCTTGCATGGCACATTCCTCGTTTTTCTTTGGCATGGAGTCTAGTATAGGTTCTGATTAGGATTGTCGGGATTTTATGTTTATTTATCTTTGAGATTATGTTGAGACCATATTGTTTATGTTTTTATGAGGCCTGGGATAGGTTGTTGATATTTTATGATTCATGCACTTTGAGATTTTGGATGTATCTGAGATGTTTGAGATGTTGTTTTTATTCCGCTGCGAGTTTTTTGAAAATTGAATTATGCATGTTTTGAGAAAATGTTAACGTTACATCTTGAACTCTTTTGATTAATTGATTTATTTGCATTAATTATTGCTTGTGGGGTTCAAGGGTGTTACACTAACCTGTTGGAAGTCATTAATGTAAATAGTGTTAATTGGAATCTCATCATCTATTTCTAATTCTGCAGAAAATCTTGCTTCATTATCTTCATTCTCTGCCATATTGGCCCAAGATTCTTTCAAGAACTCCATGTCTTCTCTAACTCTTTCAGGAACCTACTGATTTGGAGATGTCACCACTGCATGTCACCATTGCAAAAATGATCTTTGGCCTCCAATATTCTTGAGAGAGGCCTCTTAACCCAAACATGTGATGTTGATCTTTGTTGAATTGCGGGGTTAAAATCTCTTAACCAAGCAAAAAGTTTCAAAAAGCCAGAGTTCAAATTCCATGACACCACAGATCTAACTCTTCTAACATCTTCCAAATTAGAAAAAGTAAATTCACATAAACCCTTACATGTTGAAGATATCCCCCACCTTGACAAATCCTTCCATAGAGGACCTAGCTTCTGCTTCAAGGCAAGTACAGTGAGAGGAAAAGAACCTTTGGGCCAAACAATTCTACCATGAAGGTTATGTTTACATTCATCTATTCCTGCTATGTATTCTTCTTCTGGTATTGCTATGGCTAATCCATCTCCTTTAACAGAAGGTCTGGGAAGCTGGGAGAGAGGGATGTCAAGTACATGAGAAAGGTGATGAACAGTAACAAACATGATCGCCATAGCAAAATCAAACTTCTTTCTTAATAACATTGATTAGAATTTCAACACTTGTGACTTCATAAAATAAAACTTGAAAACCTAGAAATAGATTTTTCATATAGTCAGACTTTTTTTATGTTAGATTTGTGTCACAACAAATAGAGTGCATTTGAAAATTTTAGTCCAATCTATCAATGCATAGATTTTTTCAATTTTTTACCGAAACATGCAGATTCCGAAAGTTGATAGTGCATATATTATGGTCCTATTTAAATTGACATATTTTTGAGCTAATGCAAAACTGCTTATGAAAATAAATAAAATTTCATGTATTATTCATAAGTTTGTTAGGGTAGTTTATGAAAAATTAGCTTATGAAGATCCATTTTTTGTTAGTGAGGACTTAACATCGAAGCTTATTTATTTGCATAAGCTGTTTTTCATAAGGTCAAAAATAAGTCAATCCATACAAGCCCTATGAACATTATGTATTCACCTATTTTTTATCATTACCTTTTTTTTTTTGTCTTATCTTCAAATACCTTTAACTTTATTAATTTGAAGAAAAACTATTTGATAAAGAACTTAATACAATTGTTTGAAAGATTTTTTTATGTTTAATTCTTTTCAAAATGTGTTTTGAACATAATATTATTCTTGGTCCTGGGTAAAAGGATTTCAATTTTAAAATAGCAAACTAATTTAAAACTCACCCTTTCTTGAGTTTTTTAATACCTTCATTATACAATATAACAAGATAATTTCATATTCTATTTGGTACAAGAAATAAGATCAAATCATACACTAAAGTTCACTTATTCATCTATTTATATTTTAACTATTAAAGGGACTTTTATAGGTGGTGCGTTAGGGAAGAAGAAAAAAAGGTAAGAATACGCTACAAATAAAATTGTAGGCCATGGTGATACCTCAAAATTTAAGAGATAAGGAGACGCTACAAATAAAACTCTTCGCTAACTAATTTCATTTCATTACAATCATGTTATGGGACAAAATCATAACTTTATGGTCCTTGAAATTAAAGTTAAAAAGTAAAATAAAATAAAAGTATATTGTACAATGGACAAAAGCTAAATGACAATTTATGAAATATTTTAACGTAAGATATATTGTACAATTCTTTTGCTAGCGGAAGAACTCCTTCATCTCATTAGTACTTTCTGATTTGTACACAAAAGCCTTTACGACACCTAATATTATAATATTTCACTGGTGCACAATCATTATCTTTCATACAAGGACGAGAAACGTGGAAATGAATAGAATCACATACTATTATGACAAGAAATATGGAAAGAAATAGAATCAGAACATAAAAAAACTTCATAGTTTCATCCGTATTTTTACCTTTTTGCATCTAAAAAATCATATATGATTTGATCTCTTTATAGTGTATAAATTCCATGCTCTCATAATTTTTTTAAATAATTTAAGCATTTATGAAATTTTATATAAACTTTTCATAAAATTAGAATCATTACTAAATACCTCTTTAGTGTATTAGTGTGTTGTGTGTTGTCCCTTTTACACTTAAAAAGGAGATCATGTAATAAAGTTTTCACTACTTTTTCCTTAAAAAAATCACTATGTTTTTAACCTTTTGCGATAGTAAAGGAGAAAATTATCCATTTGTACTATGCTAAAGTTATCTACGGTTATAATGCACCATTCAGTGAGAACAAATTTATGCATAAATAGAACATATTGTAGGATCAAGATTATTCTGATTAAATTATTTAATTATAAAGAATGTATAATTAAAAATTGTCATTGTATCGTTTATTCCCCTATTTTCTTCACATCAGTTATATAATTCCAGTTTATTTATAAAGTAAAGTGGTATTAGATGTAAACCTAAGTTGCTTTTCAAAATGATTCATACTTATTATTAAACTATTCTTTTTTGGACTGGGTCGCTTCGTAAACCTTAGGGTTGGGGAATGACCTTTCCAAGTTAAATTACGCGCAAAATGTGGGCTTTGCTCTCTTTCAACAACTATTAACATACTAAATTTGAATGTTAAAACATGGGATTAATACAATTGAGTTAATGAAAAATTCAATTCTTGGCCAAGTGGTAAATTTCAACTACATGAATTAATCAGAATTTTCAATCTGAATTGAGCATCTACTCAGCTTAATTAATCATTTACATGTAACTAATCATGTATCACATGTGTATTAGAAAATGGATATTCATGAAACATTTTTGTAACAAATATTATGACACTCAAGTTGCTCCTTGATATAAAAAAATTAACATGTCTTTGAAGTATTTTTATATTCACACTCAACAATAACAATTGAATTATATGAACCGACAATATAATTATTAATGAGTTCAAGAAAGATGATAGAAATAAGAGGTAGAAGAATTTTCTTTTTACAAAATTATACTTTTGCCTCTTAACTTAATTTCAAATACCAGTTTAGTTCTTTCATTATTTTTAGTTAATTTTTTCCCGTTTGGTCTGTTTGCATATAGATTTCAAGCTTAAAAACTATTGTTTTATTTTCTTTTAACCTATAAGTTTTTAAATTTATGGTCTTTCATTCATACTTATATATGAATCTTAGATTTAAAGCTTGAAAATACATATACAAATAGATTAAAATGACAAAAATAAAAAATAAAGAACCAAATTGTTATTTAAAGTTAGGTTGAGAGATCACAAATGTAGTTTTGCCAAGATTCTTTTATTGGAGATGTAAAAGTTAGTTACATATTAATTAAGAGTTAGTTGATCTAATTGACTATTTAGGTCTTAATACACTTCTTTATCCTAACTAATCAAACTAGCATGTTGGTACCTTTTACATCTCCGATATATTTCGTTGTGAGATTTAAAATTTTATTTTAGACTACGACTCTTATGCCTAAAAAATATAGGCCAACCTTTTTTCTAAAAGGAATAGGAGGCCAACAAATAAATGAACCAATAATGGTTAATTGATAAATTAAATTTATAATGTTTGATGATATTATCTGTTGAATTAGTTTTTTATTCGAGGTGAACGTTTGAATGAGTTGATTGAGATGAACTGATATAAAATATATTTTTATTTAATATTTAATTGGTTCTCCTAAAAATTAATATTTTATTTTTGGTTAAGATTATAATAATAAAGTTACTAAAAATAAAATATTAACTTTTTAGGTAAATGATGAGTCAATAATTAGTGTTTTTAATATAATATTTGAGTCCGTTTTATTTATATTTGAGTTTGTTTTATTTAATTGTATTTCCTTTTTAGAACTATTTTACTTCAATTGCAAGTTATTCAATTTCAGGAACTGACATTCTAAAGATTGAGTCTTAGAGCAAAAGAAAGGGGTTTGGAGCTGATTCGGGTTGAAAATACGAAGATTTGGTACAAAAATATGACATCCCCCAAGTCAGAAGCTTGGCACGGCCCGTGCCACCTCCCAAGATTCCTTTTGCTGCTTTTCTGCTTCCCAGACAAGTTACCTATTAGTTTATTTCTGACCTAAAATCCTGTGGTTTCTTGTGGAACATTCTAGTGATGTATTTCTTAGGGCTTAAGTCATTGTAAACTATAAATAGAGTAGCTAGCAATCACAACAATTCATCTTTTGTTCTTGGAATTCAATAGTGAAAATTGTCTTTCGTAATAAAAGTTCTTCCTTTATTTTCTTGTTATTTTATTTATGTTCTTCTTCTCTTCTTCTATGTCTACGATGAACATGAGAGAGTAGACTCTTCTTTTCTTGGGATTGTTGGATGAGTCTAATGACCTAATCCTAATCAAACCAAGCCTCGAACCCAAATTTTATATAAATCTACTTTCTAATCTAATTTCACCGTTTTTATAATGAATTAACAAGTATCAAACTCATAAAGCGACAACGGAGGGTTAGTATGTGTTAATTCATCATCACAAATATTAAGCGATGGATCGAAAGATGAAGTTTTAATATTGGAACAAGTGAAATTAGACAAAGATTGCGAAACATGAGAATAGTCTAGCAAACCTTGAGACAAATAAAGTTTTGTTCTTCAAGGATTCCAATAGCAATCAACCATGAGAATATGTGTGGTTGCTAGAGGGACACACTCACTGAGACCGAAAGGAGATGTGATAGGCTTAAGAGAAACTTGTCTTCAGAAAGTAGGTCCAATATAAAGTTTAGGTTTAGGGTTTGTTTGTGAAGGATTTGTCATCTAGATGAACCAATGATCCCAAGACGCTTTTTATTATTATTACTTTCAACCATAAAAATCAAACCTTTTTCAACTGAAAACTCTTTTCTAATCATCAATAAAAATTAATCGAATTGAACAACTCCATGTTGGAGCAATACTCTTTTTACTACTTCGGTAAACCGTGCACTTGCGGATTTACTACATCAAGAAAACAATTAAATATTTAATAAAAATATATTTTATATCACTTCATGTTAATCAACTAATTCTACTCTTCACCTTGGATAAAAAAAAACTAATTTGACAGTTAATTTTATCAAACATTCTAAATTCAATTCATCAATCATTATTAGTTAGTTAATAGGTTGGCATATATTCCTTTAAAAAAAATTGGCCTCTATTTTTTAGACATGAGATGCATGGTGGTCTTGGTCTCGAGTGGTCTTATCATATGAACAAGGCATTCCTTTTGAATATGATACGGAATCATATCAAGCAACCACATAAACTCTGGTGTAGTGTTCTTCGCAGCAAGTACGGTTGAAATAATATCTTAATACAATTACTCGGTCTCAACCTTACGACTCTCCCACGTGGAAAGCGCTTGTAGGAACTTGGGATGATTTTCAGCGCAATGTTATTTTGCAAATTGGGGATGGAAAAAGTACTAACTTTTGGATCGATAAATGGGTCTCGAGTAATACTTATCTCTTCTCTTCTACTAATAAATCACATGTGGATATTACTATGAACATTTTAACCAAATTTTAGCACTCATAAACCCTTCTAATTTTGATAGTCCAGACACTATTGGACGGGGAGGATCTAAGGGGTTGATATCTGAACAGCTAAGGGTGGTGGTGATGGGAGCAGTTTTATATGTTTGGGTTGTGGAAGAAGCGGCTCAAATGACTTGTTTGGGAATACGATTCAGGTTTGGGAAACGGCGTCCTCCGCCTCTTCCCACGGTGGTCTGGTCGGTGGTGGCAAGGCTGAGTTTTTGGGAAAATAGGCTGAGTATTTGGGAGAAGACAGTGATGCAAGCCATAAGGCTAGTTGTTCACTACGTAGAGAGGTGATAGGTGGGACAGACTTGGCAACTCAAAATTTAGATAGGACAAAAAGAGATAACAGTGGAGACTTTTGAGGTGGGTCAGGGAAATGTTTCTTTATTGAAACAAACAATTTCAAATGATCAAATAGAGGGAGGACATGTGGCTATGGAGAGAGTGTCTCATGGAATGTAGCAGCTTCAGCAGGTAGGGGGAGTACATGTGGCGCCTAACATTGGGGTTGTAGGGGAGCGTGTGGAAGTTGTTGAGCAGAGTGAGGACACACGTGTTAGTCTTTAGGATGTGGACAACTGGCGCGTGAGGTGTTGATGGTTTCAATTGAGGAAGAACTGGTGGTGGGGCCAGATTTTGGATCTTGGGCCTGGAGCTAACTCGCCTCCTTTTGGGCCTATTTTTGAAAAATTATGTGTGGAGGCGGATCTGAATATTACTTTGGAATTAAATGGTGATGTTTTTCCAAATAGGGAGATGCCCAAAGCAAACAGACATGTGCGTTTTACTACGGATGATTCTGACCTTTCGGATTTTAGCGATTCAATAGAGGTCCTTGGGGAGGAACAAGAGCATATGACACTGCAGAAGGTGAAGCAGAGGCATAAGAAAAAATTGGTTAGGGGGCCCTCTCCCAATTGTTACACCTAATTTTGTTTAAATGGCAGAGTTGGTGAAGGGTGGTAAAGGTAGAGGGAAGAGGAATTATAAGCAACGTAATTCTCTTAACTCGGTGGGTGCGGAGTCAGGGGCTAATGTTTTGGAGGAAGAGCAGAGGGCTGAAGACATGTTGGTGGGAGTGGATGGTTCTATCAATGTGATGCCTTCACCGCCTTCGGGAATGAGGGTGATTCTTGAGGAGGAAGGTACTCAAGTTCTAGAAAATCCTATCCCAGCACAAGGTGAGGATCCTTTGAAGAAGTTGGAGGCGGAGTCATTGTTTGGTATTCAAAATGAACTAGGTTTCTCTTTCACTACACCACGGCTAGCTGACACCGAGAGGTTGGAGGTTATGGAGGTAGTAGATGTCAAGAATAAGGTTATTTGGGAGAGGAGAGTTGTTGATCAATGATTATTACAACTTTCAACATAAGAGGTCTAGGGGGCGATCAAGAGAAATAAGGTAAAAGAATTAATGCGTCATCAAAAGGTGGATTTCTTGGCGATTCAAGAGACTAAAATGGAGGTAATTTCGCAAAAAAAAAAATTATATAGTCTTTGGGGAGGTGAGGAATGTGATTGGGCTTACCTTCCCTCCGTTGGCAATAGTGGTGGTATTCTTTCGATTTGGAGGAAATCAATTGCTTCTTTTAATTTTTCTTTTGTCGGTGAAGGTTATGTGGGTTTGTGTTTGGATTGGGGGGGTGTTAAAGCATATATTTTTGTGATTAATGTTTATTCTAAGAGTGATTTACCGGCTAATAAGAGGTTATGGTATAGGCTTCTTGAATTAAGAAGGAGTTTGGGGGAAGGGGTGTGGTGTATTTTAGGGGATTTTAATATGGTGGGAGGGAGTGATGAGAGAAAGGGGGTGAATGGGTAGGCTTCTTGAAGTCAAAGGGAAGAAATTATCCTTTACAATAATTTTGTTTGGGATGTGCAGATGAAGGATTTGAATGTGTTGGGAAGGCGTTCTTCATGGTACCATCACAATGGTAGATCCATGAGTCGTATTGATAGGGTGTTTGTTTCTGAAGATTTGGTGTCTTTGTGGGGAGAATCTTCTCTTTGGGTGCTTCCTAAAGATGTGTCGGACCATTGGCCGCTTGTTTTGAAAGACGGAGAGTGGGATTGGGGTCCTAGACCGTTCCGATTTAACAACTTTTGGTTGTAGAATCCAAATTTTAAAGGGGTGGTGGAGGAGGCGTGGAGAGCGAGTCCTAGTGTTGGGTGGATGAGTTTTGTGTTGAAAGAGAAGCTCAAAGGTTTGAAACTGAGAATTAAGGATTGGCATAAAGGTGTGTACGGGGATATGGAAGTGAAAATTGAGAAGATGGTGGTTGATATTCATGAACTAGATGTTAGAGGGGAGGAGGTGGGGTTGAGTGAGGAGGATGTTCAACGTCGCAAAGGATTATTTCGGGATCTATGGACTATTCTAAAGGCGAAATATTCTAATATGGTGCAAAGAGCTAGGTCGAGATGACTAAAGAATGGAGATGTTAACTCAAAGTATTTACATAAGTGTGTGAAGTTGAGGCATAATCGGAATGCGATTAAGGCTTTAAGGGTGGGAGACGAATGGGTTCAATCCCCTATGGAGGTTAGGAGAACGGTGGTGGATTACTTTTCAAATCATGTGGCGGCATCGGTGTGGAGCGTCCTAAACTTGTTGGTGTCCATTTTAAGAGGTTGGGAGAGGTAGCGAATGCTAGTTTGGTAGCTTCGTTCTCTCTTGACGAAATTGAAGGGGTATTGGCGGAATGTGATGGTGATAAAAGTCCGGGCCCGGATGGTTTTAACTTTGCTTTTGTGAAAAAGTTTTGGTATTTGATTAAGAGTGAGGTGCGTATCATGTTTGACCAATTCCATGGTAATGAAATGATTCCTAAAGCTATGTTAGCTTATTTTGTGGCATTGATTCCTAAATTTAATTCGCCTTTGGAGCTGAAAGATTTTAGGCCGATTTCACTCTTCGGGTGCCTTTATAAACTTTTTGTGAAGGTGTTAGCAGAAGGTTGGTGAGGGTCATGAATGTTATTATTTCATCGAATCAATCGGCTTTTCTTAAAGGGAGAAGCTTGGTGGATGGTGTTTTGGTGATAAATGAGATTGTTGATTTTGCTAAGAAATCCAATTTGGATTGTTTGTTTCTTAAGGTAGATTTTGAGAAGGCATATTGATACAAATCCGTAAGCGTACGGTTCTATCGAGTAGTAAAAATATCGTTCCATAGAGAGTTGTTGTAATTACCAATTTCGTTTTCAATTGTGATTAGCTGAAAATATTAAGGTTTAGAAGTTCAAGAGTTTCTTGATTTAAAATTCAGATATAATAAAAAGTCTTAGGATTGTGGTCGATCTAAATGACAAAACTAAACAAGTTCTTTATCTATTTTCTTATTCTATGTTAAATTCATTTTCTTAAGACAAGATTTTCATAAGTATTTCATGTTTCTTTTCAGAAGTCATGAATGTATTCCGATAACAATCAAACCTATTGTCATTGTTGATTGTTATTGAAACCCTTTAAGTTTTAATCTTAATGTCTCAAAGTTCACAAAACTATTCTCATGTTTTGCTCACTTTGTCTAATCTCATTTGTTTCAATAACAATTTTCATTTTTCGATCCTTCAATTGTTATTTGAAATATGACTTAAAGATGATGAGATTAGATTAGAAAAGAATTTAAATAAAATAAGGTTCTAGATTTGGTTTGAATAGAAAGTCTACTCACTCATGTTCATTGTAGACAAAGGAAATAAAATTAAAGACATGAATATAAATTGTTGAAGAAAAATAAAGCAAAATCTTAGAACACAAATGATAACTTTGATTGCAAAAGTATAACAAATTCTCAATGATCCAAGATGTCTTACATGTCTGATATGAGCCCTATATATAGCCTATAATCTTAGACAAGGCATTAAACTAGCATTACAAGGCAATAATGGGCAGAAATCAAGAGTTTTCAGCATCAAAATGTAACTGATAATAGCGGACGGTCGTGCTAGTGAGGCACACGAAGGGGTGCACGGTTGTGCGTGGGATGCGCACTGTCTGTGTGTTTCATGCACTGTTGGTGCACACAATCTGGCCTTTAGGGGCATACAACCAATGCATTTGGAGGCACGACCGTACCTGATGAAAATGGTCAGGAAACTTTATTTTTCAGCTTTTTTCTTGGTTCTTTATCCATGCTTTTGTTCCAAAGACTTGTTCAACATCATTTTTGTCCTGAAAATAAAACACAAACTTTTGAAGTAAACTAGTTCTAAAATGAGATTAAAACACACGAAATCATATTGAAATAAACACTTAAATCAACACAAATTATGGCTTATCATATATGATTCGGTGGATTGGGGCTTTTTGGTGTATATGATGGAGAGGGTGGGCATGGTTCCAAAATGGATAGCTTGGATGAAGGTGTGTGTGTGTGGTGAAAGTATGTCCATCCTTGTCAATGGGAGTCCAATAGAAGAGATTAATATTCAAATTCTAAAGCAAGGTGGTCCGCTAGCACCTTTTCCCTTTATTTTGGTGGCGGAGGGTTTTAGTGGGTTAAAGAGGAATGCGGTGAGGTTAAATTTGTTTGAAGGTTTCTTGGTAAAGGAGAAGGGGAAGGTGTATTCTCATCCTCAATACGTTGATGATACTCTTTATGTGGGGAGAGCAACGGTGGAGAATTTGTGGACTTTGAAGGCATTGCTTAGAGGTTTTGAAATGACATCCGGTTTGAAAGTTAATTTTTATAAAAGTTGTTTGTTGGGTGTAAATGTGGATTCCGATTTTATGGTTATGGCGTGTAACTTCTTGAATAGTGGTCAAGGTAGTTTTCCATTCAAATACTTGGGGTTTCCGGTTGGAGGGAAACTTGGGAGAGTCAATACTTGGGAGCCGTTGTTAGATCAAATCTCTAAAAAATTGTCTTCTTGTGGTCGAGCAATGTTTCAAGGTGGTGGAAGGACTTGGTGTCTCTTGCAAAATGTGAGGAAGTGGATTGGTTCAACGAAGAGGTAGTAACGAGAGTGGGGAATGGGGTTACTACTAGTTTTTGGAAGGTGGCGTGGAGAGGGGATGTAGCTTTTATGGTTAAATATCATAGATTATTTTCAATCTCGAACCTTCAATAGGCTACGGTACAAGATATGTGGATTCCTAATGCTAGTGGAAGGTCGTGGGACTTTAGTTGAAGGCGGGAATTGTTTGTTTGGGAGAATAACCTTCTTATTAAGCTAATGAGGGATTTATACGGTTTTCGGGGAAATTTAGACGAAGATATTTGGAGGTGAAAGTTGGAGGAGGATGAGTCCTTTTCGGTGAAGTCCTTGTATTTGAAGTTGGTTAGGCAAGAGATATGGGTGAAGGTTCAGCCGAATGAGGAAAGGAGGGTGTTCCGTCACATTTGGAAATTCGGGGCTCCATCTAAGGTGATAGCTTTTGTTTGGAATGCCCTCCTTGATCGGATTCCGACTGGGATTAATTTGGAGATTATGAATTGTTTGCCTCTAGATATTGGTCCCAATTGCGTTTGGTGTGTGGCTGCTCCCGAATCCTCTTCGCATCTTTTTCTCCATTGTGATAGGGCGAGGAATATTTGGTTAAACGTGATGTTGTGGTTATATTTGAACTTTGTAATGCCTCCAAACTTGTTTTACTACTCCGCCTTGTATGTTTTACGAGTGGAGTTGGTGCCCTCGGGAGTGGCTATTGAGGTAATGTGTGTGGTGGGGAGCCGACTGTTTTGTTTTGGTAGATGGTTTGGGTATTGGTGGGCTTGGCGTGTTTGGCAGGAGGTTTTTTTCCTGCATTTTTTTGCAGGTTTTGTTGTTGTCCAACAGCTGCTGTTGTGGAGTTCGGCTGCCAACATGTTGTTTGGGAGGTTTTGGTTTTTTTGGGACCAGCTTTAGTCATGTGTAGTGGTTGTTGTTCTATTGTTGTTTGTTGTTCCGTCCATAGCTTTTTAGTGCTCCTTACACTACTTCCAAAATATTTTTTTTTTCTTTAATGAAAAACAAACTAATGATTGATTAGGATAATTTGGTAAAATGACATCTCTCTTTCTTTTAGTTAATGTATTTCTTAATATGCATTTAAAAACATTAAACAACATTCATTTTGAAATGGGTGGAGCACTTATTATCATATCAAGTTTTACATAAAAATATTTATGCAAGCATCAAATGATTATTTTAGCAATGGAGACTACTAGCACAATCAAAAACTAGTTTAAAATTTTGATACTTTAAAACCTATTATGAATATCACCAAAAGTTTGATAACTTGTGCCTTCATGTTAAGGATTCCATAAACATTAATTTTTAATCTCTAAAAAAATAAATTAACGACAAAAGTTCCTTAATACATGCCTCAAGCATACCACTTAGCATTTACCAATAACTGTTACCTTTAAAAAAAAAATAAAGTTTATTAATTTATGGAAAAGTGTTACGACTGCCGCACTAGAAAACGATCGATTACTTGACCATAATTCTTTGTTTCCTGTTTTTTCCGCCGATTCTCAAATTCGCCACTAACAATAACACTGGTAAGTGCTAACCCATTCTTCCTCTTTCTGCTTCTCAGTTCTTATTATCATTGTTATTGCTCTTTTTTAAGTCATTATTATTATTATTGGTTTTTTTTTTAAACTCGGTATCCAATCCAAATACCGACTAATTTGAGTGGTCCAATCTCACCGTCACTTGCGAGTCGCCGTTTAACCTGCATGATTAGTTGCCTACTCACTGTTTGATAAAATGCTTGTATGTCTAGCACAAATGCTTATCATGTTAAGCGCTTATGTATATGTTTTCATAAGCTATTTTTACAGCAGAAAATGTTTTTTTGTATAATAAGTTGTTTTTATAAGCTATAAGAACTTATGAAAATAAGTTGAAAAAAGTTTATGAAAATTGTCATAGGCTGTTTTCATTAATTCTTCGAAACATTCTCATAAAACTTGTGACAGTAGATAAGTTCAAATAAGTCAATCCAAACCTGCTCTAAGTAGTGAAAAAAATTGCTACCTCATACACATGAATTTGTGTATATAAATTATGAATTTTACAATTGTCATCTGATTGATCCCTTTATTACTTTCTCCAACTTGAACTGAGAATATTTGCAGAACTGTTTGATCCCTTTTGTTGACCTTTAAGGCTGTAATAGATATAGAGAATATAAGAAGCTTTAATTGATATTTTTCATCTTTAATCTTGTAGGCTGTATTCCTAATGGTCAGTGTAGCATACCCTTAAAATTGGAGCTGTCAAATAGGGCCCCAACTGTAGTTTGAGCTTAAAATGAGTATGTTCGTTAGTGAGCCGAAAAATGGGTAATCTTGTTCAACTTACCTGGGTTGGTAAATTAAAAGGTGACCAACCTACCTTAAAAACAAAATTATTGAAAGATTGAGAAAGTCAGAGGCATGTGTCCAAGAACTTGTCAGAGATTCATGACTTCAGAATAGGTGGGTTTCACTTGGTTTCTGCTCATTTCACAATGCTATGCGACACCTGTGTTTCACTTGGTTGAACTTGCTATGAGAAAAGAAGACGGCAGGGATTTAGGTTTCTCAAACTCAAAAGGGGTGGGTGAGCCTGTGTTATGAGCAAAGCCAAAACAAAGAGTCTATCCTATCATAGATTTATAAGTCCTGCTTATTAGGTGAGAGTTCCTCAATGTGGGACTCATAATAATGCACCATTACTATCCGATGTATATAGCGTCTTCACTCCATGACACTTGGTGACTAATCTAGTAGTACATTGAGTTGAACTAAGCATTCCCAGTTCAAACCTAAATAACCTGTGAGTTTAGTGAGATAAGTCAAACCAGCTTGTCATCATAGTGAGTTGGTTTTGGAGCAACTCAACACACCATTTTGGTAAGTTGAGCAAGTTGGCTCATGTGGGTCGGAATCCGCTTTGATGGTTCTACTTTAAAATAGCAGTGGAGAATTTTTTGTAGTACAGATTTACATGCAAAACTACACTTAAAACACATCCATTAATTCTTCATCCCTATTTTTCGAAGTTTTACAAAACTGATCCAACTTTCTACTTTACATAAGGATTGAATGTTGTGAAGGGACCAAGCACTAACTTTACATTGGCAAAACTATACTTAAAACACATCCATTAATTTTTCATCCCTACTTTTGAAGTTTTATGAAACTGATCCTAACTTTCTACTTTACATAAGAATTGAATGTTGTGAAGAGACCAAGCTCAAACTTTGGTATATATATGGATTTGGTGTCATGATCTTGACATTTATTGTCGAGTGTATTAACTATTGATCCACTAAGATTTGTATGTTGGACAGTACGTGATTTTGGCATATTAAGTAGAGGGCATGAGTTGTCATGGTTATGTGTATGTGAAAGAATGTACTGATACTTGTATGTGACTCTACGAAGTTAAATCAAAGCTTTTATAGTTTGTCAATACTCAATAGTAATACTATTTACATCAAATACCGACTTAGCATTATAGCTTAATCTCCTTGCATTTGCAATTTTGCATGCTGCGCCAATGTATTAGCATATTATATGTTCATTCTTCATGAACACTAACCATTCTACTTGTTGTGTATACAATTTGCAATTTATTAATGCACGGGGGTACTATGTACGTAAGGCAACTATAATCTAAAACCTATGTATATGAACTATAAGGAAGTTTGTTCTGAACGTTATAATCAGTTATGCTCTGGTATAAATCTAGTCTGTGTAGATTAATCACTGTTAGACAATCATTTTATCAGTTCCAGATATGAATCTGCATTATTTTCTACTCTAATTTGCTTAAGTTCACAGTGAATCAAGCATAACACCGTTTGGAAAAGGAGAATCACAGAAGAGCTGCAGAAAAATCAAATGGCTGAAGAAACTAGTATCTCTGAGCCGGAAATTGTGGCCAAACCTGAACTTATATACCGGTGTAAGAAATGCAGAAGAATTGTTGCTTCAGAAGAAAATATGATTTCCCATGAGCGTGGAAAAGGAGAATCAAGCTTCAAATGGAATAAAAGAAGCAGTGGATCCTGGGAAAATAAAAATCAACCAGCTGATTGCACCTCAATATTTGTTGAGCCCATGAAGTGGATGCAAGCAGGTACTTGAAAATTTCCATCTTGCCCTACAATTTCCATAATGAGCCCCATTTGTTTAATCTTTTTTTATTATTATAAAAAAAAATGACTAAAATTTGAAAAGAAAAAAATTATGTGAAGTAGAAACCCTTTCTTAATTGAGTTTAAAGACTATGCATATGCATCTAATTATATTTCACCATGATGTTATATTATTTACTAAAATATATACATGATGAGATAAGATTGGGTTCATGTAACACGGATAACTCATAGTTTTTAAACTCTTTTTATTTGGCTACGATTATAAAATAAAAAACTTTAATTTTGAAAGATAGTTGAAACTTGTGTTATTAAAAGTTACTCATAATTTTTCAAAATAATCATTAAATAAATCTTTAAGCTTTATTTTTAAAATGTTTGAATTAAAACGTTGAAATTTTTTAAAAGTTGACTGTCAAAATAAGAAGCGTGTTATTAAATAAACTGAAACAAATAGGCATAAAATTACTTTCAAAACCATTTACTGACACTATGAATAATTGAATATGGATTGACTTGGAAGTACAAGAAGGTCAAGTGGAGGAGAAACTTGTGTGTATGGGTTGTAAAGCTCGTTTGGGTTACTTCAACTGGGCTGGCATGCAGTGCAGCTGTGGAGCCTGGATCAACCCTGCTTTTCAGCTCCAAAAAAGCAAATTGGATGAGTGCTATATGTAAATCGATTTCTGAAAAAACCAGAGCTTGAAAAAAGTATGTTCTAATGGTAGCTTTGTTTGGAATATTTTCTTGTACCCTTTTACTGTTTTAAACTAGGAGTAGGTTACAAGATATGGTTTTCATATGCGAAGGGTGGATTTGGATTGGTATATAACCTCCGTGTATGGACTAATATAATGGCATACGTACTAGTTTGTATGTTAGGAAGAACTTATGAAATTAACCTGCAACATATTCATAAGTTATTTTTTACGGTTTATTTTATTAAGCTCTTTATTATAATTTAAATAATAACAGGTATCCAATTTATATTAAAACATTTTCACTACAGTTTTACAAAGGCGCCACAGTGAGCACTGATGTTCGTATTTGTCGATGGACCTTGTTATTGGGCCAGATTGGTGCTTTTGAAGTAAGCTTCCTTGCCGGATAATGCTTAGGATAATTGGGTTGGGTCTTTTTGGCTCATACAGTTACAGAAGGTGAGGGCGTCCTCCGTTGTTTGTTTACCATGTATTTAGTGAATTCGTGTGATTTTCCTGCTGTCTTGATATGATTTTATGAATACTTGTGTTACATGAATTTTATGTGCTTCCTGGTAAACCATTGGATTGATTATACCATGCAATTTGGTAACCCGGGATTACCGTTGTTGAGATCTTTGCCTCTAGCTCTAGCTTGAAGTTACAAAAGTACAACTTGGCTAGATACTCCTTTTGAGCGATCCTTTCTTGAATTCTGCTCTTTACCCAACACATTTTGCTCATTCCCAACTGAAATTCCAAAAATACCCATACGTGAGTTAACTCACGCAGAGATTTACACTAGCGTGAGTTAACTCACGCAGGGGCATTATAGTCATTTCAGTTGAGAATGAACATTTTTGGTTGGCTAAAGAGCAGATTTCTTTCTTCACGCATACGTATTGTGGTGTGTAGCATCCCTTGAGTTGGAACTATTGTGGTGTAACCATTGAGTTGGAGCCCACGATCTTGATATAAAGAATGTTAACTCCGCCTTGTAAACACCTTTGGTCATGAAGACTTTTAACACAAAGATCCGATCAAACCCTCTGTCGAACCTTGGCTTTGATACCATTATTGGGTCACGAAGGGAGCCGAGGTGACCACCCACATCAGGCAAGAACAACCACTCAAGTGAGAAAGACACCGCACCATTACCCAAAACCTTAAGTCAATGGATTCATGGGTCCTCTCACTTATAAGTTCATCAATTGGAACATTTTAGATATAAAAATCAAATTTTAATTGGTTATTTGAACATTTTTAGAATTACTCTAGTTGAAAAATGTAGTAAATGTTCCAATTTTTAAATCGAAGTGGGGCTGAGATTGTTTATAGTGAAGGTTTTGTTGAATTAGATTTACAGGTGAATGAACGAAGAAGGGGATCAAAACAAATAACATATGTCGTGCCTTTTTGACTGGACTTTGATCTTGACCGTGTATTTTGATCTAACGGTTGATATTATATCCTATAATCTCCCGCATTAGACACTCCTTTCACTTAACATACATACATATATGAAAAATGCTCTTCTCCCAACAAGATTTGCTCACTCCCAACCAAACTTCTGAAAATACTCCGTGTGAGTTAAGGTACGCAGGTGTTAACTCAACGTGACTTAAGTCATGCTGAAAATTCACACTGAACCAACTCACGTTGGTTTTCTTTCTCACTTTCACTAATATTCTAACTCACGCTATCCTTTAATGCATGATGCCATGATGTCATGACTCCATCATTTAATGATGCCACTTGTTTATAGGCATGATGCCATCCTTTAATGTGCACTTCCACCTGCTCTTAGTGTGTGTCACCTTAAATTTAACAAGCCAACTCTATCCTTTAATGCATGATGTCATGATACCATAATTCCATCCTTTAATGATGTCACTTGTCTATATGCATGATGCCATTCTTTAATGTGCACTTCCACCTGCTCTTAGTGCGTATCACCTAAAGTTTAACAAGCCAACTCTATTAAGTGAAAGGGAGAAAGGAAACCAACGTGAGTTAATTCACTTTGGGGTTCAGTGTGAATTTTCTGCATGATTTAAGTCATGTTGTGTGAGTTAAGTCACGTTGAGTTAACATTTGCGTGAGTTAACTTATGTACGGGTATTTTCAAAAGTTTGGATGGGAATGAGCAAATCTTGTTAGGACTTAGGAGAAGAGCATTTTTCTAGGTATATAAACAAAACAAAAAAAAAAGTTTAATCTCTTTCACGTAAGTTTCATTTTTTTTCTTTATTCATATAGATTTTGACACTTCACGGGTCATATTCAAACTGCAACTTATATATAATATATTTGATTTGCTTAACATTATTTCAATTGTGAAAAACACAAGAAAGCTACATTTCAGATGTAGTATTGTTTACATCCATAAATTCAACACTTTTCCAAGGCATACAAACATCGAACGATCCTGTTCCATCATGATCCCTACACCCACCACCTTTATTCATTCTCCACCTGCAATTTTTGCATCTATCTCGTTTGAAATCATAAATGTCAATATAATGACGGTTGGGGCTTTCTTTCCATGTAAAACTGCAGAAGAATAATGTTCCAAACGGAAATCTTGGCTTGAATGAAAACATGTAACTTTCTTCAAGCTTAAGTGTGTGAAATCCTAAATCGTCATCTTTCGATTTACAATGAAGAGTGATATCTATGGGGTATGGATCTTTTACTACATTGATGATTGTAACCGTTACTCTACTATATGAAGTAATCTCTCTAGCCTCAAAAGCGAGTATAACGATTATCAAGATTGAGAATTTTAGCGTAATTGGATTTTGATATGCCATACCTAAATCCAAAATACCTGCAAGGCTTATATCAATCATAATTTATAGAACTTCAAAAAATTTATCCTAGCTCCTTTTCAATTTAAAAATATCAATTAAAATACATACTCCAATCGGAAAACAGATATTATTTTCAAAATGTATGAAAATTAACATTATTCTCAAAATATATTTATATTTAGTCTAAATAACTATTGACTCGGTTGAAAATAAATGTGTATGTTTATATTAACATTTTAGAGTTTTTAGAAATGCACCATTCCAAGATTTCTCTCCTCTAAAGATGTCCACCTCATCATAATCATATTTGGCATTTGTTCCAAAAATTTCTCCTAATTTTTAATGCAAGCTCAATAATAATTATTATTTTTAAAAACCGTTTTTTAATATAATTATTGTTTCGATTAAGATTTATAGGTTACATTAAAAAATTGGTACGTTACAAACAAATAATTATTAATATAATTAGTGTTTCAATTAAGATTCATACGTTACCTTATTACATTAAAAATTTGGTGCGTTACAATCAAATAATTATTAATATAATTAGTATTTTGATTAACATTTATACGTTACATTAAAAAAATTGTAAGTTACAAAATTATAATGAATATAATAACTAATAATTTGTAAGTTACTATTAGATCTCAATTGTTATATAATTAACTTTTTGTCGGTTACATAAAATAAAATAACTTGAATAAATTATATTTTAAATTTTGGTCCGTTACACAAGTACAATAACATACTAATTAAAAATTTAATTGTAGTAATTAGTTTTTGAGGTTGTATAGTTAATTTTTATTCGTTACAAAAATATATTACTTAAAAATTTGCAAGATATTATTAAATTTCAAATGTTATGAAGTTAATTTTTTGTATGTTACATAAAATATAATACAATCATTTAATGCACATTTTATAAAATTAAAGATGTTGTTAGTATTAATTTTAAAACGGTTAAATTAATAATTAATTGATATTAACTGTTACCTATTTTTCTATATAAATAGTAGCGCCTTGGGATACGAGTAAACAAGAATCACAAATTTAGTTATTCTTTATATGTTATCTGATTCTCTAATATATATATA
>Ga0315914_1002602_pt1 | contig 27630 bp, 16 predicted proteins | sample MpolenodulesMG_FD_203920 | JGI IMG/M metagenome (GOLD analysis project Ga0315914, IMG submission 203920) | Medicago polymorpha root nodule microbial communities from Los Angeles, California, United States - elongated nodules | ecosystem: Host-associated > Plants > Roots > Nodule | place: USA...
AATTTCTCTTGTTTGATTGTGAAGGAGTTGGCGAGAGAGGCTGCTTTAACATGGGCCCTATCGTTATTTTGTTTCCTCCCTAACCTGCGAAGAAAGGGGGAAGAAACCAGCTTCACAAGTTTTTTAAGGATTGTCTTAAATTCTTATTTTTCAATGACATCAACAACAATCATTATTATACAAAAAGTTGTTTAAGAGAATAATTGAGATAATGAAAAGGTAAGTATAGATATACTCATGTAGTTTGTTACACTTTTTAAAGAATAAAGAAATTTTTTTTGGATATATATATACTCATATCGTGTTTGTTACACTTTTATTTTAATATTTAAATTTATTTTTATCTATTTGTTATATGTGTTATTTGTATTGAGATTTGATGACAATTTTAAAAAGAGAAAAAGTCAACCTAAAGAAACTGAAAAAAGTTATTTTCTTTATATATAGTATAGATATATAGATAACTAACGTAAAGACGAATATTATCCACCTTTTCTATTGCACGCATTTTATTCTATATAAAAAAGATAACAATTTTAGCATATACTATATAATAAAATATATTTTGAAAATAAGATTAAAATAATTTCTTATAGTGTATGGTATTGTCCCTAGTTCCTATTTTAATGGAATTTTATCTTTTTAATTAGTACTTTAAATGATGTTATAAGAACCTAAAATAGTTCAAATAAAAGGCAAAATAGGAAAAGGAAAAAAAACTAGTCTAAACTCATGTACCATCTTTATATATAGAATAGATATAGATAACTCAGACAACAACAAAAAATACACTAATAAAATATATGTGGGAATGTCTGATGTACGCTAGTATTTATTTTAGAATAATACACTAATAAAATATATGTGGGAATGTCTGATGTACGCTAGTATTTATTAAAATAATCTAGATAAAAATACTCGAATTTTAATTTCCAAATAATACAAACTCTTTTAAGGAGAACTTTGTCATCTATGATGGTTATATCTAACTCGAGAGATTAATCTCCACAATTGAGCATAGAGATACTCGGTTCACATCACACGAAAAAATAATGCATACTCTACTACCTAAAATCTAAAATATGAAAAGGAACCAAGTAAAAATACTCATCACCAGCAAGGATTTTCTTTTGATGGTTTTCAAATGGTGCCTACAAAGGAACAAAAAATCGAAGCAAGTAAATAAACCAGATCTAGAAGGTTCATTCCAAACCTTTTAAATGAAGAGTAAATTTTGGAAGGCAAGGGGTTTAGCCAACTCCTCTTCAAGGTTGGTGCTCAAACGCAAGCCTGCCATTAATTTGCTAGTTTCTAAAACATGGATGGTCTATGAACATTTCTTTAAAACATGGATGAAAAATTTAAATTTGAATTTGTTTGCTATGAATAGTATGAATAACTTGCTCCCAAACTTGTGTTGTATTTGTAAATCATATTTAGATTATGTGATTATTTCCACTGATGATCAACATGTAACTTTTACTTTATCAGAAAATGCAAAAACTTATGCATCTCAGTAGTGTATGCTTCTACTAATTATTTAAAAAGAAGGCAATTATGGAATGCTTTGGACTCTTTGCAAGCACAACACTTGTTTCCTTGGTGATTTATTAGAGACTTCAATGCTACCAATGGAGGAGTTTCAATTTGGTCAGAATCAATATCAAATGCACTATATCACTTACCAACAAGAGGCTCAAAGTTTTCTTGGACAAATGGAGAAGAGGTAACACGCATACAGAAAGAAAGTTAGACAAAACCATTTGCAATCAGCTATAATTGGATTTGACTTTTTCAACTCTCATAAAGGACAAATCAGATAACTTCCCTCTTATATTATAGGCCAAATACCACTTTTAGTCATTTTATAGTTTGACAAAATTTCCAAGTTAGTCTTTTAAGTTTCGAAAGTTTCAATTAGGTCCTTTTAGTTTGACAGAATTCCCAAGTTAATCCTTTAAGTTTTAAGAGTTTCAAATAGGTCCTTTTAGTTTGACAAAATTCTCAAGTTAGTCCTTTAAGTTTCAAACTAAAAGGACCTATTTGAAACGATGACGGTGAAATAATTTATCAACTAAAAAGACCTATTTGAAACTTTTGAAACTTAAACGACTAATTTGGGAATTCTGTCAAACTAAAAGGACCTAATTGAAACTTTCAAAACTTAAAATACTAACTTAAGAATTATGTCAAACTAAAATAATCAAAAGTGGTATTTAACCTTTATTATATTTTCAATTCAATTCCACTGTTTTGCTCCTCAGTTCAAATTTCTGCAAATGTGGCCCTTCACCTTGATTGTACTAAGGATACAAATGTGATTGGATGTCCTATGTTTATTTTAAATATAAAGCTGAAAATGGTTACAAAAATATTGAAAGTTTGAAACAAAGAGATTTTTGGTAATGTCCATGAATATGTTAAAGAAACAGAAGAGAAGTTGGATCAAATTCAAGACAACATATCCATCTGCAAGTTGCCAATCATGGTTGTCAAACTCGGGATTCCATCAAAGATCGTTTGGGTATTGAAAAAACGTAAATCGCAGGATCGTAACACGGATCGTAAGATCCCACCAAATACACAAAATTATAGGAATAACAAAGAAAAAGAACCTTAATATAATTTTTTTGTTGATTTAACCATAAACATGAGTTGGTAACAAAAAAAAAAATCATACATATGAGACTTCTAAACAAAAATAATAGAATCTTTTTATTAATTTGCACCACGAATGATAATTGTAAAGATGGATTGATTACCTTTAAATGGGAGAAGGGAATAAATTAAAAAAAATACCTTTTGTCGAAAACAAAAAAGAAACAAAAATAAAATAAAAGCAAGTCCCAAAAAAAGATGAGAAATTCCAAAGTTGGGGAGTAATTTCTCACTTAAAATCCACCGAGTCCCAAAACAAAGTGCAAGTTCAATGTATATGTCATGCGATAAAAACGGTTCAAATTTCCGGGTCAGTCGGGTCAAGATGTGAAAACCGGATCAAGACCGTTGAAACAAGCACGAGGGAAAGTGCCGCTTCCACGATTTCAAGATCTTCCTCTGCGCGCTCACTGCTCCGGCATCCCTAACGATTTTTGTACCATTCCGGCGCGGTGGAGAGAGAAAAACCCGTGAGATCTTAAGATCTCACGATCTAGATCTCGCTCTTAACAACCTTGGTGCCAATGATAACGTTGGGTGATAGGTTTTAGATATTGGTTTGCTAAACCACTCTTGATTTATGTACTCTCAAAATGTAATTTTGTCCAAGCATTAGCTTATTTAGCTATGTGTGCTAAATTTAATGTGTGGTGACATTCCTCAGCGACACATTAAATTTAGCACACATAGCTAAATAAGCTAATGCTTGGACAAAATTACATTTTGAGAGTAATGTGTCGTTGAGGAATGTCACCACACATTGTGTTCAAATCATTTGCAATGTTCTTTGTTTCAATAAATGAAATTATGTGTTTACCGTAAAAAAAATTTTTAAAAAATAACGTTGAGACAACCTCATAGACCAGGTTTTGCTGTTGTACCAAATGCATGCAGTTTCACGCAGTATATTTATCTCAATCGTTCATCTAAGATTAAACGATTGAGACAAAAAAAACCGTATCTTTTTTGTTTAAACAATTTCAGTCGTCCAATTCGACTATCTCTAATTAGAGCATCCAACCTCATTTACATACACTTATCTTATTGTTATGCAAATTTATTATTTAGCAATTTAGTGGTTTATAAGTGACAATTGAAATACTCAAATCGAGCCAAACTGCAATATATATGTTCCCATTTACTTTATACATATACCGTTACTGATTTGTTGCTAGAAATTGTTAGATGACTTGATAAAAATTGTTAAAAGATAGAGGTTGATTGGATGGGGAGGCTTTGGTTGGGGTCGCTCTCCTAGAGAGCAGTGACAGAACCAGGATTATTACAAAGTCTGGGCAAAAAAAAATTGCAACATATTTATAGGTGTTTACATAAGAAATTGCAGGCAAATAATTAAAAAAAACTAAAGAAATTGCCCAATTTATAGGGGTTTATATAATAAATTCAGAGAAATTTACAAAAGAAATTGTAAAAATTAGGGCCGGAGCCCGGGCGCGTGCCCAGGGTGGCCTGGCGGTGAAACCGCCACTACTTGAGAGAGATCTTTGATAACACTGGATGGAAGCTTGATGGCTTGTTGTGTGGTCGGGTTACTCTTTCAACCCTCCATTGAAAACCACATCGGATCTAGGACCAAATGAAAAAAAAAGAAGTAAAGGGATACTAGGAGTACCTGAGAGTGTACTCCTATGTAGGGAGGGTGGACCGGGATGTGATGTGAAACCCTAGACAGAGCTCGGGAGGAGAGGTAGAGAGAAGTGAGAGTTTCTTTCTCTAAAAGTCAACTTCCTCTCTTCCTTGTCTCAACATTATTGACAAATGTAAAGTTGTTATTTTATAAAAGAAAATATTAAAGAGTGTCATTCGAGCATTGATTAAAAGAACAAAAATGCAAAAAATGTATTGAGAAATGGTGAAAAGTGATGAATTCAACTTGTTAAAAGTTACTGATTTCAATTTAAACGTATTGTGTTTGATTTCCTTAAGACACTTGTTAGCATGATCTTTTTATAAATAGTGTTTAAGAATTGAGCATGATATAATAAGTTGTATCGTTGTTCATAAGATATATCTCAACTTACGAATATTGATATTATTAAGCTAAGCATCATCATTTGGATTCAAACTCGGAATATCGTTATAGAATCCAAATAAACTTAAACTATGAAACTAAGAAAATTAGAGGTTCTAAACTAAGAAAGATAAACGATATAAAAACTGTGAAATAAAATTAGAGATATTTTATCATTCATTTTTATTGTTTTTCTAATGGGACAATACACTCAACATATAGTATTCTAAATAAATCATAACCATCCATGTGACATAATCTTAAATACCCTAAAATAGTACTAAAAACATATAAATTAAAATAACAACTAAGATATAAAAATATACTTTAAAAGGTATTTTAACTAATAGTCTATTAGACCAACTAGGCCTCCTATCACTTGCGGTTTGTGTGTGAGTTTCAGGTGTTGATTGTCACTCATCTTAAAATGAAAAAAAAAAAAAAAAAATGTGCTGTGGGGCTACTTAATTATCAAGATAGGTGTGAAGCAGTGAGTTCTTAATTCTTACATTTTTGGAGGAGGGCGACGACTCCTTGGAGGCTGTAAGTGTGGTACTCCTGGGATGTAAATTTCATCAGGTTTAGAAGGCGCCGCTACATGTCTAGGTGGTGGGGGTGGACTGTAATTGAGACCAACCGGTTTTTGTGGATCAGTTGGTGGTGGCTGGTAATTGATGGATCCATTGGATCGTGCAGACCCATCATCATGTATTTGATACTTAGGATTAATATTTCCTGCTACGGTAAGAGTGATAACTGCTAGCAACAAAATTAGCACAGATAGTAAGTAAGACATATTTCAAGCCTTCTTATTTGTGATCAGTTGCATGAAACAAATAGAGTTGAGGTTATTTGTAATGACAACTTGTAATGACAACTCTCTCACAATTAGCTAGGGTAGAAAAATGCAATTATTAATTTTGATAAAAGTCAGGAAAAAGTACCTCCTTTTGTCAAAGACTCGTACTTCGGAAGTTTTTGACCGAAATCAATCTTGTTAGACTTTTTTATATTAAAAACCAGCTAGAGCAAGTGACCCGTTCACTTATATACAACTAGTCAACTAGATGTAAATGCTAACAAACGTGGACATTGGTATATTTGACTTATTAAAATTAAAAGTAGAAATTTTATTTTAAAATTTGTGTATTTGACTTATTAAAATACTACTCCCTCCGTTTTAAAATGAGTGTCGTTTTTAAAAAATAAATTGTTTTAAAATGAATGTCAATTTCAATTTCCAATGCAATAATAACTTTTTCTTTTCAATTGTACCCTTCAATTAATACTATGTTATATTGTTACACTACTTCCAAAGTATTATTTTTTTTAATGAAAAACGAACCAATAGTTGACTAGGATAATTTGATAAAATTGCTATGACATTTGACTACTTTATTCCATTCCTTAATATTTGTGCAATTGGCTAAAGCGACACTTATTTTAAAACGGAGGGAGTAAAAAATAACTTTTTTTTACATAGAATTTAGCAATTGTTTCCTTTTTTTTAATCCTTAGTTAATGTCCTAAGAGCACTTGTTAGTATACTCCCATTACAACGATTTAATTTTTAGATTTATTCATTAATTGATTGATTGATGTATTTAGCATGTAATTTAGATCAAATAAATTAATTATTAAATAAATTAAAAAATAAATTTTTACTTGTAATCTTTTTGAGTCAGTTAAACGAAGTATTCATATTAAAAAAAGTCTAGTTAACAAGAGCACATGTTAAAGATTAAAAACTTTTGAAACAATTGATAACTTTAGTAAGAAAAAAGGTCTTACGATAATTGTTAGCGTTTCCATGTTAAAAATGTTCTAAACCTTTTATTTAGTAGAACCGTGAGAATTCTGTTAGAATGTCCAGGATTTTGATCCAAAACATTACGTCTATTTTGTTTTTACTTTTAGAAAAAGACAACTATTTTTTTTCCAATTATCAATAATAAATTTGGAACAAAAACTTATAGAAAAATTATTAGCCTCATTTAATTACAATTCTTAGAATAAACTTTTGTGTCTCTATTGCATGCTTGAAGTCTTTGTAGCTTTGTTGAGAAAGGAAATTTGATACGGCTTCAAGTCTAATAATTTGAATAATTCTTGTTCAAAAGAAAAAAAATTGAATTGTTCGTTATGTGCTCTATAAAAAATCAATAGACACCTTATAATAGTTGGTTGTAGGTTCAATTCTGAGCATTTGTGTGAATTTGAACTAAATATAAAAGTCCAATTACATACATAACTATTAGGCAATTACAATTTTTTTTAATCAAATTTACAATTTAATATGCATTTAAGAGTTATCTATGAACGTAAAAAACTACTATATATCTTGAATTTTTTGTCATTTGTTTCCATGAACAACACAAATTAAATCCGTTAAAAAATTAGTATTCTTTTCTCTATTGTTTTAAGTTTAATCATGCATGCAGTACTAATTTGCTACTATTTTTTCCCGATATGAGTACTAGTTTGTCATTATTTAGATAGCAAAGACACTTATTTGAGCAACAACAACCAATATACTTAAGATCCATTTTGCACTAAACAAAGTGATGATTCTTTTTAAGTTTTTGGCGTTTCTTTTTTCTATGAATACACACTTACTTTTACTTAATTTATAAGAATGACTATTTTTTATGTTATTTACAACTAAAATAGATGATTATTATTGCTTAAAAATCTTGTTTTTCTATTGAGGGGTCATTTTTAACATTTGAACATGGCCTTCGATTTTATCGGAACGGCCCTCGCAGGTGGTAGTAGCAATTGTAGTGCAATTTTGGTTGGAAATTACTACCGTTCTTTGTTTCATTGTATGAAGATTGAAGAGCAATTTTTATTTAATTTCTATTGGAGGTACATTTCTTGATGACTTCAGATTTGTTTTGGTAAGCTTCTGTTTGTTGATTTGTTCAACTTCTATTTAGGATGGTTAAGTATAATGTTTCTGCCGTAGATGGTTAAGAATTGTTTTTGTGAGCTTCTGTCAATGATGGTTAAATCTTTGATTTCTGCTCTACACCCAACAAGTTTTTTGCTCCCATCTATCCAAACTGACCAAAATACCCCTGCGCTAGTTAACTAACGCAAGTGTAAATCAAACGTGACATAATTTTACACATGTGTGACTTAAGTCACGCTGCATGAGTTAACTCACCCGATTATTACACCCGCGTGAGTTAACTCACGCTAGTTTATATTCCAAATTCAAGTGAATTGCTAGCAGCCAAGCAAGGCACATGGGAGCCAAAGTGAATTGAGAGGTTTTAACCATAAAAAATAATTGAAATGGGACATGCCATTATCAGTGATGTATGTACTCACATACGTAACCTGTACATAACCTGCCTCGTGGCTTCATTTGGCTGTACCATTGTTTCTTTCACATCCTTAATATGCTTACAACACAACAAACGGCATAGCATTATACTGATTTGTTAATATTTTTCTTCGGGATTATTAACATTTGTTGTTTTTTGAAGGAGGATGTATCTTCAAATAACTACATGCATGTAAGCAGCCTATAGTCTAACAACACAACAGACGGCATAGCATTATACAACTCAAAGTTGGAAGAGAGAGGACAACATTAATAGCATGCATGACAATTGCAACTGGCGTGAGTTAACTCACAGGGTTGTAACACCTGCGTGAGTTAATTCATGCGGCGTGACTTAAGTCATGTACGTGTAAAAACTAAGTCATGTTTGATTTACACTTGCGTTAGTTAACCAATACAGGGGTATTTTTGAAAGTTCAGCTGGGTGGGAGCGAAATGTGCTGGGCGAAGAGCAGTAATCTAAATCTTTTCCCCGTGAGCTTCTTCCATGGATGGTTAAGCCTTTTTACTTCTGCCCTATGATGGTTAAGCCTTTTTACTTCTGCCCTATGGTGGTTAAACACTCTTTAGTCTTGTCGTGCTTTCTAACCTAGCCTAAATAATTTTCTGTTGTCTCATTTGAAATGGAATAAATATAAGTGAATGACAATCTCTTCAAAAATTTGGAGTTTATCTTCAGAAACATATATTTTAACATAGGTTGAAAGATGTTACTATGTATTATTTTTTTATTTTACTTTTTTGGAGTACAAAAGGGCCTTAGCCCAGTTACTATGTCATTATTAAACACCTGCTGGATCGCTTCCTAATTCCAAGTCTTCGATGATGGATGTATTAAGATATTAAAAAAAAAAAACTTGCGCATAGTGAGCCCTTAGAATATTATTATCGATTTGAGCCCCTTTCACCAGCCAAGGTTCATTGAGAATATGAATGAAATTACCTATTCTGATGCACCAGCGCGCCCCACCTCAGATAATGAAACGAGCATTCAAAATACTCTGCCACACATAACTTGGATTATGGCCCAAAATAGCAGTCATATAACTACGGAAGTATCGCACTTTGAAGATACGTGAAACCAAGAATTAGGCTATGTTTGGATAACTTGAAAATACCAGAGCGGAACGAAACAGAATAGAATGGAAATGAATGGAATGGAACGGAATGGAATAAAAGTTTCATTCCATTGTTTGAATATTTTATGACGGAGTGGAACTAACTTCCCACTCCATTGTTTGTATTAATAATGTACTTCATTCCATTGAATACACCCCAAATTGAATGGAATGAAAATTTGGTTAAATTGGTGGTATTGGATGGAATGAGTTCCATCACACTCCATTCCATTCCATTACTTTTTTACAAAACCAAACAATGGAACATGGTTCCATCCCACCCCATTCCATTCCATTCCACCACTCTCCATCAATCCAAACATAACTATGTCTGGAATTTCCAAGCTTGTTTTCCTATCATCGTCAGATTAAAACCTGTTAAATTTTTGAAACTCATACCTCCATGTATCTTATGCATTTGACATCTTCTCCCACGACATCCAATTGCTGCCTCAATTGCTGCCTCCACTAGAAATAGTTCATCATTTTCTCAATAGTATATATAATAATAGAAGTTGGTAGAATAAACATTATAAGCTCTTAGAATAAACATTATGATCATAAGTCCTTCATATTTCCCTTCTCATTTAATGATTTTTTTATCAACCAATCAATTTTGATTTAACCTCTGATTTTTTTATCAATGAAATAGGGTGCAACACTGATTTTGATCATAAGCTCTTGACATGCTTCAAATAAACATTTACAACTCCAAGAATTTATTTTATGCCACACCATATCCTTAATTAACATAGGAAAACACAACCATGCAATCTCGCCCAATAATCGATGACAATCTTAATGTTGTTAGAAAGTTCAAAAAAGAAACACATGAACAGATCCCTATAATTTAACCAAGGCACACAACTATGATTTTAACGGACCTAATATTTTTCATTTTATCTGGAGTTGAACATATAGTCATTCTTGCTTTTTTTTTTTTGTTTTTTTAGAGAATAGTCATTCTTGTTGTTGTCAAACATAGCAGTCTTCATTATTATTGTTTCCATTTGCAAATTTTAGCTATGTGTGCTACATTTAATGTGTCGTTGAGGAATGTAACCACACATTGTGTTCAAATCATTTGTAATGTTCTTTGTTTCAATAAATGAAATTATGTGTTTACCGTAAAAAAAAATTAAAAATAACGTTGAGACAACCTCATAGACCAGGTTTTGCTGTTGTAGTAAATGCATGCAGTTTCACGCAATTTATTTATCTCGATCGTTCATCTAAGATTAAACGATTGAGACAAAAAAAAAACCGTATCTTTTTTGTTTAAACAATTTCAGCCATCCAATTGTGATTGGACGACTATCACTAATTACAGCATCCAACCTCATTTACATACACTTATCTTATTGTTATGCAAATTTACTATTTAGCAATTTAGTGGTTTATAAGTGACGATTGAAATACTCAAATCGAGCCAAACTGCAATATATATGTTCCCATTTACTTTATACATACACCGTTACTGATTTGTTGTTAGAAATTGTTAGATGACTTGATAGAAATTGTTAAAAGACAGAGGTTGATTCGAGAGGGAGGCTTTGGTGGGGTCGCTCTCCTAGAGAGTAGTGGCGAAACCTGGATTATTACAAAGCTTGGGCAAACAAAATTTGCAACACATTTATAGGTGTTTACATAAGAAATTGCAAGAAAATAATAAAAAATCTAAAGAAATTGCCCAATTTATAGGGGTTTATATAATAAATTCAGAGAAATTTACATAAGAAATTGTAAAAAATTTGGGTCAGAGCCCGGGCGCGTGCCCGGGGTCGCCTGGCGGTGAAACCGCCACTACTTGAGAGAGATCTTCGATAGCACTGGATGGAGGTTTGATGGCTTGTTGTGTGGTTTGGTTACTCTTTCAACTCTCCATTGAAAACCACATCAGAATCTAGGACAAAATGAAGAAAAAAAGTAAAGGGATACTAGGAGTACCTAGGAGTGTACTCCCATGTAGGGAAGGCGGACTGAGATGTGATGTGAAACCCTATACAGAGCTCGGGAGGAGAGGTAGAGAGAATTGAGAGTATATTTCTCTAAAAGTCAACTTTCTCTCTTCCTTGTCTCAACATTATTGACAAGTGTAAAGTTGTTATTTTATAAAGGAAAATATTAAAGAGTGTCATTCGAACATTGATTAAAAGAACAAAAATGCAAATATTGTATTGAGAAATGGTGAAAAGTGATGAATTCAACTTGTTAAAAGTTAAAAGTTGTTGATTTCAATTTAAACGTACTGCGTTTGATTTCCTTAAGACACTTGTTAGCATGATCTTTTTATAAATAGTGTTTAAGAATTGAGCATGATATAACAAGTTATATCGTTGTTCATAAGATATATCTCAACTTACGAATAGCGATATTATTAAGCTAAGCATCATCATTTGGATTCAAACTCGGAATATCGTTATAGAATCCAAATAAACTTAAACTATGAAACTAAGAAAATTAGAGGTTCTAAACTAAAAAAGATAAACGATATAAAAACTATCAACTAAAATAAGAGATATTTCATCATTCATTTTTATTCTTTTTCTAACGGGAGAATAGTTCGGTGTAAAGTATTCTAAATAAATCATAACCATCTATGCAACATAATCTGAAATACCCTAAAATAGTACTAAAAACATATAAATTAAAGCAAAATGATAACTTGTGCCCTTGAGGCACATACTAAAATATTAAAATATACTTAAAAAGATATTTTAACTGATAGTCTATTGGACCAACTAAACCTTCTATCACTTGCGGTTTGTGTGTGCGTTTCTGGTGCTGATAGTCACTCGTCTTCAAATGAAAAAAATATATAAATTGTTGTGCTGTGAGGCTACTTAATTATCAAGATAGTTGTGAAGTAATGAATTTTTAATTCTTATGATTTAGGAGGAGGGCGACGACTCTTTCGAGGCTGTGAGTGTGGTACTGCTGGAATGTAAATTTCGGGAGGTTTATACCGAGGTGGCAGCAGCGCTACATGTCTAGGTGGCGGAGGTGGACTGTAATTGAATCCATTGGATCGTGCAGACTGATACTTGGGATTAATATTTCCTTCTACGGTAAGAGTGATAATTGCTAGCAACAAAATTAGCACGGATGCTAAGTAAGACATCTTTCCACCCTTCTTATTTGTGATAAGTTGCATGAAACAAATAATTTGTGTATATACAAGCTTTAGAGTTGAGGTTATTTGTAATGACAGCTTTCTAACAATTACCTAGGGAGCGTAGAAAAATGTAATTATCGACATAAAAGTCAGGAAAAAGTAGTTCATTTTTCCAAAGAGTAGTTAAACACGTACTTGCGGACGTTTTTGACCGGCATCAACCTTGTTAGACTTTTTAAAAACTAGCTAAGAGTGAGTGACCTTCTTAAAAAAAAAAATGTAACCTTTGATATTTGTATAACCATTTTGTGACAATTTTTTATCAACCATCTTTTTTATACTCATATTATGTTTTCATTTTCTCTCTTTCTTTTTCTCTCTCCATTGTTTTTTACCAATAGAAAGAGAGGAAAAAGAAATTGTCATGATAGTTGTCAAAAATGGTTGTTCAAATATTACTACTCTAAAACTATACAACCCCCGTCTCAAATATAAACAACGATTTAATTTTTAGATTCTTTCATTCATTAAATCATTGATGTTTAGTCTCTGATTTAGATAAAATAAATTATGACTTTTTCTATTCACACCCCATGTATTTCTGGTTACACTCAAATTTACTTAAAATTTTACAATAATACCAAAATTGTTCTATTATATAAATTTTCATAAAATCTTGACTTTATTCATTGTCATTCTAAAATTTCACCCTCTTTCACACACAAACAATCGTCGATTAAAGATTAAAGATTGACTCAAAACATTTTTCATTTATACTTTATTGCATATAAGTTTGATGGTGCAGCATGCACGCTTTAACGTTAAACAACATTGTTGAGGTTAACTTAAATTCGGTTTAAGGAGATATATGTAAACTTACATAACCTACTTAAACTGAGTTTACATGTAGATACTTAAAATAAAATTACGTAGAATCATTAAACAAAGTTGAAGAGGTTAAATCAAAATTGATTGGTTAATAAAAAAATCATTAAATGAGAAGGGAAATATGATGATGCCACGTGTACTATTTATTTTTAAGAAGACTTTTGTATTATATAAAGATAAAGATACACCGAATAAATTGTATAAATAGGGGTGTACGTGGTTCAGATAAAATTAATGAAACTGAAAAAATCAAATAAAAAATTATATAATATTTGTTGGTTCAGTTCAAAAACCGAACCGAAAGAAATCAAACAAGATTGGTTTAGTTCTTGGTTTTCAATTTTAAAATCCAATGAATAGATGAATTGAACCGATAAACTCATGAAGACCCCGTTTTGGCTTAGTTCTGACCCTAACAACAAACAAATTGACACTTGTACACATTTAATAAGGTTGTGTTTGATTGGGGGTTGAGGAGGTGAGGGAAGATAATATTTTGAACTTTAGTTATTTGGTATAATCTTTAGGAGTGGAGGGGAGCAAAACCCATATTTTGCTTCCCCATATTGAAGCATTTAGAAAGGAAATGAGATATGGTGTTTAAACTTTGGAAAATGTTTCATGTTATTAGAAAGTTCAAACAAGAAAACACATGAACAAATCAGATCCCTATAATTTAAACAAGACACACAACTATGATTTCCTTCTCTTACGGAGCTAAATTTTTTCATTTTATATGGAGTTGAACATATAGTCATTCTTGCTGTTCTTGTCAAATTATCTTCCTAACATTTAGCAGTCCTCATTATTATTGCTTGCATTTGCAAATTTTATTTCCTCTCAATTTTTTTTGTTTGGTTATTAAATATTCTAGTTTGTTTTATATTTCTCGTTAAATGTTTGAGCCTTGAGGTGAATAATTTTAAAACACAAAGAAATAAAAAAAAAACACAATTCAATTAACTATAAACAACCCCCTTAAAAAAAATTAACTATAAAACGTAAAAAGTTACAAATCCTTGTTATATGTAACAAAAAAAAATTGTCTATAAGAAAAGTAATAATCACTTTGCTACGTGTGCGTGTGCTGTGTGCTGAGTAGTCATAATAATCTCTCAATATATCAAAATTTTAAAATTGTGTTTGATTGTGCATTATATTAGTGAAAACAATCATTGACGCTAAAATAATTTTTCAATATCATAATGACTCTTTTCATACAGGGACTGTAATGTTAAAAAGTAAATACTTATAAGGATTAATATAATACTTATCAGAGAATATTTTGACTAATGAACTGCTTGATCAAAGACTATTTTAAAATTTCAATATATAACTATTATGATTACTCATTACACATTCAAGAGGCAACTAAGCAACTATAGAAAAAAGAATCAATACTATAAGGTTCTACTCAATGATAATATTAATTTTACATCTTTACTCGGGTTTCAATCGGGTTAAAACAAAATCATGGACCTAACCGTTTCAACCCATTTTGAGCTTCAACAGAATCAGGTTCAAAATCCAGAACCTTCTGAAACAATTTCTTCGCCTCTTCTCTCATTCCTTTCCATTCATAACACTTCCCCAACAAACACATCGCTTCCAAATTCTCACATTCTTCACCACCACTCACTCTGATCGCCTCCACAACATCCTTCATCGCCGATTCAACTCTCCTTCTCCGATTCACCTCAAGTTTCATCTCCGCCCTAAACACCAACGCATCAGCACGCTCCTCCGGTGAAAGCATCTTCGCCGACGGAAGAGAAAACGCGGTGTCAAGGGATTTAATAGCGGCGGTGCGGTGGTTCATGAGGTGAAGAGCTTTGGCTCGAAGGATGTGAACGGAGGGGTCTTTGGGAGAGATAGAAAGGGCTTGATGGGTTTCTGAGAGAGCGTTTTTGGCGTGTTGGGAGCGGTTTGTGGTGGATCGGGCCAGGTTCAGGTGGCGGGTTGCTTGGTTTAGGTGGTGCGTTGGTTCGGGTTGATGGGTTTTGTTACGGGTTCGGGTTTTGGTGTGGGTTTTTTGGTTGCGGAGATAGTGTGTGAGAAAGAAGAGTGATAAGGTTAGGATTAAGATTCCGAATTGAATTAAAACCATTGTTAATAGCTCTTCTGGTTTTTCTTCTTTTCTTACTTTAAGGAAATGAATGAATGATCTTCATTCAACATATATTCACAATTTTTTATTGATTTACTTAACAAATATTTTTAACATATGATTAAAGTTTTTTTTTTAATAAGTGAAACTAACCCATTAAAATTGATAGAATAATCGAACATTAGATTTTGAGAGGACCTTGAAAGGAATATATTTCAAAGTTTCAAACGAACAACCAACTAAAATTGGTTAGATCATTAAATATATTAGATTTCAAACTTATTCACAAACATGTGAATCAATCAACTGAGTCATTCATTGTGAGACAAAGAGTAACATAAGACCATTTACAATAAGGGGTCCTTTTTTCTATTTAACACCATTGTGACATCAAAGAATTTAGTGTATGTTTGGTTGAGCAATGACAATAATTGATTTTTAGTGAATTGATTTTGTAAAATTGTATTTGAATAAAAACAAGTGATTGTAAAGTGATTTATATAAAAGTGGATTTAACATTAAATTTAAAGCTAAAATCAAATTGTAGAAGGCAAAAGATGCAAATTTTAACATCAAGTAGAATCAATTATATAAGCAAAATCAAATATCCTTTAATTCATCCAAACGTGATAAAAATCAATTCTACAACCTGTACATACGTTTGATTCTCCAAAATTGAAATCAAACATATGCACCATATTTCCTATTATTTTCAGATCTCACATACACAGTTTTAACGTTAAGCATCTAAATCGGGTTTTACATTGTGAATGCTCTCAAAGTAACTCCATTAAATTATCATATATAGATATTAAATATTAAATATAGAGATCAACTTCATAGATTAGTTACCGTAAAAAAAAAAACTTTATAATTTAACGGAGTTTGAAACCAAATTAAAATGGTCATAATTTTAAGGATTATCCCGAATGTGCCGTAAAATGGTAGATATTGTAATGTTGGATAATGAGAAAGAAGGAAATGCTATCGAGAGGTAATAAATAGATCATTTGGATGTGTTTACTAGCTTTAGATAAGATCTCTGGCGGAGGGACTTGTTTATTTTAGGAGCCACCTTATGAGGTGGTGTAGGTTTTAGTTTCTAATCTTCTATGCAGTTTTTTTTAGGGGATATAGCTTTTCTTTTTTACTTTTTCACTTTTTTGGCCCCGTTGTATTCCAAAAAATATGTCATGGTTCTTATTAAAGAAAATTAAAAAATAATTGTCATACGAATTCATACAAATATATGACATTCTCTTATAAAGAGATATAATATTTTGAAACAAAACTTGGACATCAAATTCAACAATACATTAGATGTTAATGTAGTTTAAATATGTGATCAACATAGTCTAATTAATGAATAATGAATATAACAAAATGTTACAACATATCACTCCTTTATTTAGCACAATGTTCACAACTTTGGATGTTATTAGAGATGATTTTCAAGTGCATGTTTCAACGCAATTATGGTTTGTTTGAATATTTGAAAATCTATTTGAATGAAATTTGAAAGATTAATAGATTAGTGGATATGTGTACATTTAACACTTGAAAATCATTGTTTGTAATTATGGTTTAAAATTTTGGTTGATTGTGATCGGTTGATGCGATTAATGAGTTGTGATGCTTTGCTATATTCATTGGCCATCTATTGAATATATTAATCACATATATTTGGGTTAAATAAGTTTTTCGTCCTTATAAATATAGCGAATTTTGATTTTAGTCCCTAAAAAATTAAACTGAATGTTTTCATCCTCACAAATTTTTTTATTTTGTTTATCGTCCTTAATGACCATTTTATGTTCATATAAATGGCAAAATTATAACTCTTTTATGTTCAAATTGTATCCATGTTATGTCCGTTTATTATATTCGACATTTATATATTCATATTTTGTTCAAAAAATGTCAAAAACACGTCAAAATTATATCTTTTAAGGACCAAAAACAAAATAAAATTTTTTATGAGGATGAAAACATTCAGTTTAATTTTATAGGGATTAAAATCAAAATTCGTTATATTTATAGGGACGAAAAACTTATTTAACTCTATATATTTAAACTATCTTCACTATTTAATTTGTTGATGAAATTCAAAGTCAAAATTGTGTTTAAATAACATAACTCTTTACCAACCCTCTCTTATTCAATGAAATTCATGCAGACTCCGCTATTTTGAGATGTTTTCACATAAGTCATGAGACCTACATAAATTTTATCAAATAAATAAATGAGTGAGTGTTGAAAATAAAGTATATATTTGACTAAATGATTTTAGTATATTATTTTTAATTAATACAACAAGTAAGCATCAAAGGATAGCATTGCATAAATGGAGATGATAAATTTTTATCAACTAATCCATCAAGATTTAAAAAATTATCATGATTGGCATTTTCTTCTCTCTTGAAAATTATTGTACTTTTGTAATTTACTTTGGCAAAATTTATGCATGCACTCTTTCTCCTGCAATATCTCTACACTATATTGTTTAATTAGCTTTTGAACAGGCATTAAGTCATAATTAAAACATTAAGTCACTCAATTAAACAAACTATAAGTGCTTCTTGACTAATTATGATCATTACAAGTTCATGCCACCAATTTACAATCCTAAGATATCTTCTCATGTTGTGACATAATTGTCATCTTTATTATCCACAACACACACACAACTATAACAGATATCATCCCTTTATATTTTGAACACATATAAACATGCAACCCTATAAGGCCACAGACAGAGCACAATTCTAACAATATCATATATGAATCATCATCATATCTCCATGATTAATTGCTTGTGGCGATTGAGATCATTCAAATAATTAGAACAAGTATAGTCTTCTAAATCACAAGTATCTAACAAGAGTGACCTTGGAGCTATTGTTTTTTGAGTGAGGTCCATTGCTACCTCTTCTCCCTTTAGTAGTAGCACAATCTATTGTTGCCAAAGTAAAATGACGATATCGTTAGAACAAAAACCCGATTCAAAAGGAAAACGGTGCGAAAAAAATGCAGACAAAGAACACACGATGGTTGATCACATAGTTTGGCCGATTGGGTCTACCTCTCAAACTTTTAATCGAACTTAGGAATTTACAATGTATAGATTGTATTTACAATATTATCCCTGAACTGTATCCACTTATCGGTAACTATGAGTCATACCTAACACATGCGATTGCAAAGACCAAAGTGAAAAAGAAAAAATATGCTCATTTTGTTACCTGATCCATGAATGGTCTTTTAGAGGACATGTGATGGATACACCTGGAAGCTGTTGCCATGACTAGCTTAATTTCAGTTGGATCATATTGCTCTCCTAGTCTTGGGTCTGCTATTTCTTTCACTTGCTTTGCGTCCAATAGTGGTTTAGCCTGGCCACAACACAAGATGGTAAATTTTTTGTTTTCCACAAATTATTTGTAGGTACTTAATATAGTTTTAGGATATGTTTGGATGAAAGATTTTGGAGGAGAGAGTTTTTAAGAGCTAAGTATATATTTGAGATTTTAAAAAACTAGAAGAATAACGTGCAGGATCATATAACATTTCAATCACACTTAATTCATTATTAGAAAGATTTGATGGTTTCCTCAATTAAAAAGTTGCACTGTTGAGTCCAAAAGTTGCTAAAATGGTTAAACTAGATGAAAGGAGTTAAGTAACTACAATTTTGTTGCAACATTAGAGATTCTCTTATCAAGATTTTAAATTAAGGCCGCAGTCGCGTCATTATCCTTGATATTGCAGAATATCAGAGTTAAATACGACCAATGTGACCTCATTCACAATTATATCTCAGTTGCAGAGACATTAAAAATCTTGATGTAGCAACATAGAGGATTTGAGTATAGATTGTAAAAGGGTTATGAAAACTTACCCAAATCACAAGACTTTGCTTGCTATTTGAATCAACCGCACGACGGCCTGTCAAGAGTTCAAGTAGCAATACCCCAAATGCAAAAACATCAGTCTTCTCATCCACAAGTCCATGCATGAAATACTCTGGAGCCAAATACCTGCACCAAAGTTACCAACCATAGTTTCTTAAATAGAAGTTACACTTGAAAGAAAATGCATAAAAAAATCATTTGATTTTATGCTAATGCCAACCCGAATGTGCCTTCTATTGGGAATACAACATGGTGTGCCCATTTATCCGGAAGCCACTTTGCCAATCCAAAATCTGAAATCTGCAGTTCATTCAGAATGAATTGTTTATGAAGTACAAAAGAAATAATTTCATTTATAAGTTGAAGTTCACAATATTAACATATTGTGTACCTCGGCTTCATCATCATTGTTGAGTAATATGTTTGAGGCTTTGATGTCTCTGTGAATGATTCTTCTTGGACAATCTTGATGGAGATATTGCAAACCTTTGGCTACCCCAACTGCTACCTTGAACCTTATATTCCATGCCAAACATTCAGAACCTGAAATGTTATCTTATGTCACTTTCTTTAACTTTTTGATGGCAATAAAGAATAAATTTTAAGTAGGGTTTGCGGTGAATCAAACCAATACAAGATTAATTCAAGACTATATTCGACAGTTAATTCGTTAAAGATGAAGGAAGAGTTGAATTTAGAAGTAAGAGAAAGATGAAGCAATGCACCAAAGAGCAAAGAGGAAAGGCTTCCATGTGGAGCGAATTGAAGAACAAAGTAAAGGCCACGATCAATTCCAAAACCGATGAGACGTGCTGCATTTGGGTGGTTAATGTGAGCAATAATCCCAAGCTCCGACAAGAAATCACCAGCAGCTCTGTCTCCAGCTTCCTTCTCATTGTTCATTAGCCTCTTTACTGCTACAACCATTCCATCAGGTAAGCGTCCTTGGTACACTTCTGCATGACCACCTTTTCCAATCATGTTCTCTACAAGATCAGAAATCAAAAGATTATATTACAATTTATCCCAATAGGGAATAAAATCAAAGACATTTCCTTTAATATTTATATTTTGTGAAACTATCGGATAAATCAACATTTTGGTCCTTGAAATTGTAGACGTTGAACAATTTAGTCCATCAAATTTACCAAATAGCAAATTAGTCATGTAAATTAAAGGACGTCATCGATCAATTCAGTCCCTTCATCTACATGTATGTATAGTAAACATATATCAAAATCAATGAAAAACCAATATATTGACTTGCTGCATCAAAACGAGCATAGAAACTTCAAAATTGTGGTACATAATTTGAAAAACTACTAAATGAACTGAATTGCTATTTCACAAATTTGAAGAATAAATTATCCATGTATGCAACTTCAATGCTTCATATACATATATAAGCCTTAAACAAAAACATTATGGGTTTCTTTTATGATACTCCCTTTAATCTCGACTATAAGCAAAAACGTCAAACAAAGTAGATGTATCTGATTCAAATTTTTAACCATGCATTAATTTTGCTTGACTTATCTTTGCTTCTATTTAAGACCGGAGTAGTAATTATGTGAATTAAGAAACGTAGTATTTGATTAATTCCCTTCTTTATTTGTAAATGCTAATTCCTTACCAGGATTGAAATTGTCGGTTGCAGCAACAAGATCTTCATAACTAAAGTTTCTCCAAGAAGGCTTTGTAATACCATCAAGATCAAAAGCACCATCAAAAAAATTCTCATCTTCATCATTAGCTGTTCTTTTACGAGCCAACTTGTTCCTCAAATTCTTCCTAGAAATTTCATAGCTAGCAGCAAGCAAAGGAATGGTAGAAAATCTCCTCGCAGACTTAAACCTCAATGCATCAATCATAGCCTTCCATTGGTTCCCTTCCATTGGTGATGATGGTTTCCCTCCATTGTTGCTGTAGATGCTGCTCCCCGTGCTGTCGGAATCCGAAATTGGTACCTCAAATACACCTCTTGGTGATGCTGTTGGTGAATCATTGTTGTTTTCATTTGCAAAACCAAACTCTTTCTTTGGATTATTGTTATTACCCGTTATCATATCGACCATTCTCCATCTCTTTTCTTTCTTTTCTTGATCCCTTTTGTTCCTTAATCTCTCCATCTTTAATCCTTAATAATTATAATAAAACACCAAAACCTCAAACAAACAAAAAAAATTGAAGACAACTACCTCGTAACCATTGTATGTGGTTTTATTTTTCTGTTTGTGTTTACATACTGGGTTGCATGGTATTGGTTTTCTTGGTTAAGGGTTTATTCTAAAGATTCCAAATAGGTTCTTTATATTCATTCCCACGCAAAAAAATGTGAAAGGAATTAAGAAAAGTTTTTCAACCTTAATATCATTATCAAGATGAAAATTCCTTAACACAATTTTGAGGCTGTGGGAATGAAACAAGAGAGGGAAGGAAGGAAGATTGAGATTGAGAGTAGAAGGAATGAGACAGAGATGTTTGATTCAACAAATTGGTATATCTTTGAATGGTGGTTATTCTTAGGAAGAGAGGAGAAGTGCATGGGAAAACCAGCTCAGGGTGATTGGAATCTTGACTATATTTATATTTATACCTTATTCAATTCATTTGTCTATTAATTATTATTGTTTTTGTTTTATACCCTCATTTTTATATACTTATTTATATTGGTTGATTTTGCAAGCGTAAGAATTTCATACAAGTTGTGTTAAAAAGTATTCTAAAAATATGTGTCGTGGGTTTGTCGTGCATGCATAGTGTCGCGTGCACTATAGCATTGCTCATCCTAAATCCACGAAAGGAAAATATTAGGCAATTGTTAAGGAAAAATATTTTTAGAAGAGCAATGCTATAGTGCACGACACTATACATGCATGACAAACCCACGACACATATGTATTAGCCATTGAAACAAACCACACGAAAGAGAGAAACAAAAGTGCTCCAATCTAAGGGTCAATATCCATTCGTTGCATGTCGTGCTTGGTTGGTCTCTTGCCAACAAACATTTTCCATTTAGGATTATACATTCATATATATTAGATGAGACTCTCATTCATTTAATGAACCGGGTCTGAGTCGCATAATCAAAATATGAGACGTATGATAAAAAAAAAATTACTTGTAAAAAAAATGATCAATTTTTTATTTATTTTTTTTTATAAAAAGTTGTATGATCAAATATGAAGGTCTAAATTGTCAAAAAGAAAAATAAAGGTCTAAATGCACAACAAATGTGTGGCTAAACTCAATCAATATTATAATGACTAGTGTTAAGTTCGATTCACAACGGTGCCAATTTAGGTGGGTTAATTTAGTTTGTTCAAAATAAAAATATTATAATGACTAGCGTTAAGACAATCACTCCGTGTCCATATGTCGACACTTTTCTACTACAGTAATGCATATAAATTAAAAATAGTATTTTTTATGAAATTTTTATTTTTATTAAAATTATAGGTATAGATTCCCTCAAAAAAATTATAGGTATAGATATTTTGCACTTTCATATTGTAACTGATCGTACCTGATCAGAAATGGACTGCTGGTGCAGTTGAAGTGGTGGTTGTAAACCTTTGCTGGTCAACTGGAACGACGGGGGGTGTGTACTTGCACACACTCCGACGCTTAAGTCAGTATTGAGTCAGAAAGAGAGGTTGAGAGAGTTAAGAGATTATAACCTTGGGAACTGCTGAGAGTCCCCTTTATATGGAGTGGAGGAATGCAAGAGCCATTGTATGGCACACGTAGGGCTCGACGGTTATGGAATTGTGGGAATCGTAACCATCTAGCGAGATTTGCGAGAACGCGGGGAAGACGTTATTTTTTTGTTTGAATGAGTCTCTAGTTGCTCCGAGCAACCCCCGCGCAGGGAGGAGGTGTGTTGCGAGTAAAGTTGCCCAAGTGCTGGATTTGGTCAATTTTTATTGGGTCTATGTAAATGGACATTTGAGCATTTACTCGGTCCATAATAGTAACAAATTTTACTTATCTTTTTCAATGATACCAACAATATAACAAATGTAATATTTATAAAAAAATATGATATAAATTCTTATCTTTTTGAATGACACCTACAAAATAACATTCCTATAGTCAAATTTGTTTAAGGGTATAATTTGAAGAAAAAAACTAGCCCAAAATGACATATTTTCTTTATATATAACTAGCAAAAAGACGGGTATGTCCACTCTTTTTACTGTGCTAACGTGTGTTTATATTTTATTATGTTTGTTTTTACAATTTTTAAATTTTTAAATATTAATGAAAACTATTTGTACATCGATTTATCTACAAATTATTGTCAAAGTATATAACGAAATTATTTATCAACTCAGCGTATTTTGGTTTGTCTGTATGTAAAATAAAAATAAAAAATGATCATTTATTGTTTATTCTAATAAGAATTAGTAAAATGATAACATAAATGTATAAATGACTTGTTATGTAAAGAAAAAATTCTATAATTGCGATAAAATAATATCCTTGAGTTTTCTGCAACACACAAAAATAAAAAAAAGTAACAGCAAAAAAAAAATGCAGGCAACAATCAACACAAAGATCTGTTAAGGAAGGGATCTGTCAAATATTAAAAGGGGTGTGAATGATTCAAGGGTAAAAGAGACAAATGGGTGTTGTGTACTTCTGCGTTAGACAGATTGAATTTCTAAAAGCTAGGGAGAGTAGCTTCTCTAATAATCAATTTTGAAGATGAAAACGTACGGCGGCGGTAAGGTGTTGGTGAAAAACCAAACACACTGAAATAGCATTTCATGAACGGGACTCGTGTTTGAGTATTCTCGCCGTGTAACCAAACACGGACTAAGACTCAATAGTAGTACTGCTTTGGAGAGAAATTTAATGCAAAAAAAAAAAAAACAAGAAAATAATATTGAGTAAATGGTTATTTTGGTCTTACTCTCCACCTCGCTATCATAAAACTATCTGACTCTAGATTAAATATAAAGTACTGTTGTCACTTTACTCTTTGACGTTAAATAATTATGTTAACTGATGATGTGACAAATGTTTTATGCTGACAAAGAGTATGAGGTGTCATAGGTACGAAAGTGAAAGTAGAAAATGATCACTTTAGTCTCTGAATCGAAAATCAATATCCCAAAAATACATATCTCAGAACCGAAAATCAATATCCTCAAACTCGTCTCAACGAAGTGTTGCTCTTCGTCAAGAACTGAGTCATCTTCCACGATGAAGTTGTTATGTGGTTGCGGGAGACTTGATGTTAGGTCTTTGACTGTGCATACTTACTATCATCAAACACTAAATATTAATTAACAATTCACATAACAGGTTTGACGTTATATCTGTGATTAAGTTTCAGTTCTGCAGCCATACTACAGAAATGCACATGCTCAGATAAATATACTAGGACAATATTTTTAAATAATCAATTGAAGTTTAGTTGAATATGTATTCTTGAAGCTAATAATCTTTCTAAAAAAATGAAATAGTATAATTTGAAGTTAACATTGAGATTAAAAAGAAGAAACCATGAAGGAATTCAAGATATACAAATACATATTTGAGAAAATGTGATTCATAACTAGACTTGAAAGCTGGAAACAATTCTTCATATTGCTAGAATTGATAAATTGGTATATTGATAAATTGATATAAAATGGGATCATAGTAGGCCTACTATGTGTTGTAAGTGTTTATTGTCAGGGACCTTAGTGCCAGTAAGTATGCATAGTTAGAGGCCTAACATGTTGTACAAGTCTCCCGCAACCACATGACAACTTCATTAAGGAAGATGACCTAGTTATTGAAGAAGAGCAACACTTCATTGAGACGAGTTTGGGGATATTGATTTTCATTTCAGGGATATTGATTTTCGGTTTAGAGACTAAAGTGATAATTTTCTACTTTCACTTTAATCTATGTAACACCTCATACTCTTTGTCGGCATCAAATATTTGTCACATCATCAGTTAACAGAATTATTTAGTGTTAAAGATTAAAAGGATAACAGAAGTGCACATTCAATGACTACTTTGTATTTAATTCTGACTCAACGATATTTGTAACAACGAGGTACAGAATCAATAACCAAAGTGATTATTGACTCAAATAATATTCATCATGGCAGCAATAAATTATATGATCCTCAACAATGGAAGGCAATTACTATGGGAAAAGAATCACCGAAAATGCAACAATGGAAAGTTAATGAGCTAGAGAATGAAAAAGAAGAGGAAGTGCGTGATAGAAAAAGAAAACGTGGAGATAATTTTGGTAGTAAAGGAAGTGGGGTCCGTTTGAGTAATAATACAAATCATATGATATTAGATGCATATCGTCAAGGAGATTTAGTTCGAATTATGTGGATGAGGAGAGGCTCGATAAAGCCAGTCACACAAGCTAGGATGGATATTTTCCCTCATTATGCGTTGCAAAATTTGGTGCGTGGTGTGTCAGATCACTCTCCCATTATTCTTAGCACTGAAATTCATGTTTTTTAGTATAAGAAACGTTGGTTTTGAGAATGCCTGGCTTATTGAACCGAAGCTTGAAGAGGTTGTCTCGGATAGCCTGGTCTCGTGGTGCAAATGAGTCTGTCCTAGATCGTTTGCTCTCATGTACGGATGAACTTGACCAATGGGGTCAGTCCCTTCGTAATCGGTATAAGGAAGATATCCATAATTCCAAGAAAAGAATTGATAAATTGCAAGAGCTTGGCAACTTTGAAGCTGATGGTGAAGTGGTAAAATTAAAATTGAAAACCCAGCTTTTTGCTGATTTTTCCATCTGGGTTGGAGGAAAAAGCATAGAATTTCAACCCAAACCCATTTAAAAATATTCTTATTATAAATAGAGCTTCTTTCACATAAAATTATTCATTCAGAATTTGGCGGTACAAAAGGACGGCATACATCTTGAACATTAGAAAGGAGTCTCACAACTGATTCACTTTTGTTTAACATATGTTTTATTTCTTTCTCATTATGTATTATTTAACATGAGTAACTAAACACCTTTTAATTATGGTTCTAAGATGAACCTCTATTTATTTTTTTGAATTTATTAGTGTAAGTCATTTATTCAGTTATGATTTGAGTTATATCTAATTTTCATATGTTTCACACTTAATGCTTTCTTGCACTATGGAGGTGACATACCTAGCCCTTGGAATAAACTTAAATTAGGGTTGGAGATTGTTGTCTTGTTTTAATTAGAATCGTTACATATGATCTTCATCCTAATGTCTTTAAATTATTCAGATCCTTAGGGCATGTGATTAGGTTCTAAGACTTGTGTGCAGCGTGATTCATTTAGATGATAATTTGGTGATTTCAATATTTGTCTCATGTCAACTATCTGTGAGAGTGCAAGTCCCCACTTTACTAACGATACCAATGTATGCAGAATCTTAGAGGATTGATAACCATTTACCGTATTGCACATATGACTTTTAGGATGATGAGGAACAACATGACATTTGGAGGGATTATGTCCCACGTAGTTAACCACTTTTTTATAATCCCTAGTTCATAATTGGTAGAGATATATTTGCATTAGTCCAACAAAAAGGTAGGCGAATTCAAAGAATCCTAATCCTCGTTAAAATCTGAATCAAAGACCCTTTTTATTTATTTCTGCTATACCAAATAAACTCGCTTTGCGCAATAAAAAAAAACTTGAAAACTTTCCCAATTTACTATTTTAATTTATAAGTTTAGTAAATTGCTTCGAAAACAATAATCCACGTGAAGACGATAACTTACTACTTCGAACGGTTATACTTGCCAAATTTGTCATCATCTACCTACCATTATCATAAAAGTAATGTGATAAATGTTAAATTGAAAGTGATGCACGTAATATCGATTAGAGGGTATATATGAGAAGAAGAAAAAAAATTAAATATGATTTTAGTTCCAACAAATATTGTTCTATTTCACTTTTGTCCCTTTTAAGTTTTTTGTTTGGGTTCAAACCCAATAAATTCAAAATTTCTTGATTTTAGTCTTTGGCGTAATATGTTGCCCAATATAAACATGACATGTGATCCAATAAGCTGACTTTAAGAACTAAATACACAACAATTTTTTAAATTTTTTTTGCAAGGACTTAACCCAACCAAAAAACTTACTTGACTAAACTAACAAAATGTAATAAGCTAAGTGCGGGGATTAAAATCATATATATACCAAAAAATAATTAATGTTATATTGAAAATCAATTATTTTGGCACATTTATTATTATTATTATTTTTGCAATTAGATCAGCCATTTTAAGAAAAAAAGTGAAATAGAATGGCTGACATAATGGAGAGAGAGGCATGGTGGGTGACATAATGGAGAGAGAGGCATGGTGGGTGACTTTCTATCTATCTTCTATATTAATCTCTCTCTTCTATGATTTTTCTTTCACTCATCTCTTTTTTCAAAAACGCCTTAAAAACATAATTTTACTTTAATT
>Ga0315914_1002607_pt1 | contig 27608 bp, 9 predicted proteins | sample MpolenodulesMG_FD_203920 | JGI IMG/M metagenome (GOLD analysis project Ga0315914, IMG submission 203920) | Medicago polymorpha root nodule microbial communities from Los Angeles, California, United States - elongated nodules | ecosystem: Host-associated > Plants > Roots > Nodule | place: USA...
TGGTTTCATATAGGTCCTTTAAGTTTCGAGTTTGTTTCAGATAGGTCCTTTCTATCAACCTCCGTTAAGCCAAAGTTAAAGGACCTATCTGAAACAAACTCGAAACTTTAAGGACCTATCTGAAACCTTATAAACTTAAAGGACCTATCTGAAACAAACTCGAAACTTAAAGGATCTATCTGAAACCTTAGAAACTTAAAGAACCTATGTGAAACAAACGTAAAACTTAAAGGACTCAGGGAGATATTTGGCCTAATATTTAATAACCACTATATATATTTCAATGATTTTATCATAGACAAACAACTCTTTAAAAAAAAATCATAGGCAACACTAACATCTTTTAAGGTCTTCTTAAATAACACAAGCACCCGCTTTATTTTTCTAACTAAATACTAATCTCTCTTATTTTTTTATCAAATTGACAAGCTCTTCCCTTATAATAACACAGTTTAAACTTTGTTAATTCCATTTTTTTAGCAACTAACTTCTTCATACGAGTATGAACTCACTTAATTTTCGACCATTTATTTATTTATTTTTCATTCAGGTGATTTTTCCCAACTTATTGTTCCTGAGTCGAGGTGGTATAATTTTTAAACTCTAATGTAATAAAACGAACATATCGAGGATTATTTCCTTTTCATTGATCAACCACAATGTCCATCCACCAAAATTCTTCTCATTTCTATATTCTCTTTTGATCTCTTTTATAATTGTCGATGTTTGATTCTATTTGGTGGTAAAAATAAATGTTGTTATTGTTTTTCCATTGGGAGAAAAAACCTCATTTAACTTAATCGTGAAAAGAGAAAACAAATGCAAACAAGCCAAAATAACTTGAATTAAATTGTATATTTACAAAGATATTGAAATAGATAAAACGAGGGGAGATTGATGTGTTTGGAAAATTAGAAGGTTGGTTGTGTTATTTAAGAAAATCTCAAGAGAAGTCAATGTAATTTGCCCTTTTATCATTAACGTTTTTTTCCTTCTTATTTTCTCAATTCATATAGCATTGCAATGTGCTTTGATGCATAGCCCCCCCGTTTCGAATTAGCCCGTGTGGAGCACAGGCTCGTCCTTAGCATGAGTTTGTTGCTAGTTTTGGTTAAAGGTAAATATATAGATGGATGTTTTTTGCTTTCAAATTATAACAAAACAAACTAACCATAATTATCTATTTCAATGAAACCAACAGTTTAGAAAAACCAATAATCTAAATTCATTTTTTTAATGACACCAACAAAGATCTTTATTATAGAAAAAGTTGTTTAAGGGTATACCTGGAAAATGAAAAAGTAAGTATATATACGCTTATATAGTTTGTTACACATTTTAAATGATAGAGGAAAAAACTGAACATTTGTATTTGTTACACTTTTATTTTAATATTTAAATTCTTTTCTTATCTATTTGTTACATGTGTTATTTGTATTGAAAATTGTAAGATTTTTTAAAAGAAAAAAAAGTTAATCCAAAAAAGTTTATTTTCTTTATATACAGTAAAATAAGAAAATATCGTCAAGTAAACAATAACCTTTTCGTAGAACATTCACAAAGAATGTATTAATAAAATCAAGGTTGGTGTTCTATTGTATTATTTGAAAAAACATGTGACTTGTATCTTTTCTTAATTTCTTTTGTCCCCGACCTTGATTTAACAAAATCAAACATCAATCCGACCACACATTAAGGAGAGCCACCTTGAGACATTTCTAAAGCCTGCTTGACTAACACTAACATGGGCAACATTCGTTTGGTTAGGAAAAGGAAATCTCATGGTAGTTTCCAACTTTTTATAGGGAAGCACACAACACGTCCTTTAGAAAATATATGAAATAAATAATTTGATCCTTTTAAGAAAGGAAAAATGAGATATATATTCTGAAAACTTAAGAAAACCACTTATTATAACCATTTTTGGATTAACCCTGAATGCTTTTTTTTAATAAGTAGATTTCTTCGATTGCAGGTAATTCTATTTGTGATACTTTCTAATATTAAATGTAAAAACTTCTTTTTGAAAATTTTATATTCATCATATTGTAAGAGTTTAGTATCTTCTCCAATATCTAACTCTAGTTACTCAATGATTTTTGATATTGACAAATGACAACTTATTGACTAACTTGCCTCATAATAATTACAGATAGCCTTGAATGATGAGCTATCTGTAACATGTTCAATTAAGTTTTGTCTAATTTAGATAGCTCATCATTTTTAAAAAAACCTATCATCATTGTTGTTTTTAGTACATATGAAAAAAATTATAAACATGAATTGAATCTATTGAATAAAAAACCTATCATCACTATTGTTTTTAGCATAATTCTCGCAATACGAAGAACCAAAAGTTAAATTTTTGCTGGGATAAATTTCCATATTTAGTGATGCATAAGGATAAAGCTAGTATCAAATATATGGAGGGGCTCATATCTCCTCTAAAGTTTTTATTTTTATTATTTTTTTTATAGCATAAATCAGGTATCCTTCAGCATGCAACTACAAAGACTAGTCTCTCAAATCTTGTGGGACCTAAATGAATGACAAACACTCCCTAAGAGTTTTAACGTTGTTGCATCTCCAAGAGTGAATTCGAATTTAATACTTTGGTTAAACTAGAAGAGACTCACGTCATCTCATCTAAACGTTGTTGGGTACATAAACTAAAATTTATTTCCAAATCCACACACAAACTTTCATTTTCTTTAATATTCATCTTAATTTTCTCTAATTTTTTAGGAATGTGAATCATAATAATTTTTCATTCTTCTTTCCGCTCAAACATGAAAATTGTGATGATTATAACTCAGATGTGGATGTTATGGTTAGAATGAGGTGTACATTGTTAGATTTTGAAGCGAAGTTTATGTAGAAGATCATATATGATATTTGATTGATGGACGTATATTGACCTTGGCCCAGCCCAAAAGTTCAAGTAACAACAAAATTAAAATTAATTTAGTTTCACTATTTAAACATTTTTTAGGGGTCTTTTTACATTTAATAATTGCATTCTTTTGTATTTTTTATGAGAAACGAAAAATAAGAAAAGAAACAAAGACCAAAAGAGTCATATGAGAAGACTACAAAGTCATGAACAAATTGAGACAAAAACTAGACGCCATTTCTTACAAGGTACAACTCGACGACCACAAACAATGCGCGTCACGACTCATGTACTATGTACTACTGTAACTCGCTCACCAATTATTACCACTGTTTATTTTTCAACTCGATTAAACTTCATATAGTACTTGTAACCTTCATCATAATAACAATAATTATGCCACTACTTGCGTTTCTTCATTAGCAGACATTACATTAGTTTAATAATTTAATGTATAATTTTCTTATATAAAAACGGAAAAGAAGATAAAAACATCAATAGTAGCAGACATTATTAGATTTTTGGACCAAAAACCATAGACTAATTCATTCTTTGACATTCCCACCAAAGTTCCAATATCTATAACTTCTTCCAATTCTTCAGCTAACTCACAACAAAAATCAACACAAACATGAAGACTCGTGCTTCTACCAAAATCTCTGCTAAATGGATTCCAATTTTCTCTGTTTTTTCCTTCCTTATTGGCATGCTCATCACAACTAGGTAATTCCCTTCTTGCCCATTTCTTGTTTTTTCATCAATCATACGTGTTTTTGTGCTGTGAGTGATTTTGGTTTGAAATCAAAATCATGGGGTGTTAGATTTCTGTTTCAAAATTTGAACTTTATGATCTGATTTTGGAGTTTTTTTTTTTTGTTTTTTTGTGATTTTTTTGTAGCAGGATGTGGGAGCAACCTGAATCAAATGGTGTGATAATTTCTAAGCATCAACGTGATCAACAAGAACTTCAAGTGATCTCTGAGGATTGTGATGTGACTAAAAAGGTATGTGGTTGATTAATTTCTTTCTCAGATTTCTAATTTCAGTGTAGAAAAGTTTTTGTATTATTTTTGCTTTTTTGGTAAAGTAAACCCTACCACTTTTTTGGAATAACAGAAGCAGGAAAAGCCTAAGGATGAAATGAATGAATTGTATAAAACACATGAAGCTATTCAGTGAGTGCAAAATTGAATCCGTTTCCTTTTAGCTAGATTTGTTTTTTGCAAATTGCAATTGAAGTTCTTTTTTATTTGAATAATTTGATTTTTAATTTCTTGAATCCAGGGCCCTAGACAAGCAAGTTTCCATGTTGCAAATGGAATTAGCAGCAGCTAGAAGTTCTCGCGAAAAGAACTCAACTGGCTCGGCCACCAATTCCAGTGAAGGCGCTTCCAAGAAGAAGAAGGCGTTTATAGTGATAGGTATAAACACAGCTTTCAGTAGCAGGAAGCGACGTGATTCGGTTAGAGAAACTTGGATGCCTCAAGGTAAAACTTTCTTACTTCAAGACTCAATTTGATATGATATCCCTTTAATATTGGAATGAAGAATTCGTGGTCAATTGTTTCTGTAAAGTTAGTTATCCTTGAGTTTTTTATCCCTATTTTTAAGGTGTCATTGAGTTTAATTATGATGGGTTAATTTCTGAAAAGTTGTGTTTTTGTCCTTCCATTTTGATCAGGTGAACAACTTCTTCAATTGGAACGGGAGAAAGGAATTGTTATCAGATTCATGATTGGCCACAGGTAATATAGTCTATATGATTCTGGTTGTGACTAAATATGAAATTATCAAAACGAAGTTTGGTTTGATTTATGAGATAATAACAATGAAGGTGACTAAATAAATTATGTTTATAATGCAAAGCTGTAGGATGTTTCTTTTTGTTTAGCAGAACACTGACATTAACTATTTCAGTTTGAATATGACAACACAAAAAATATGTTTTTGTTTTGGTTTGCTAGAACTAGTACAAAGTTATCTCTTTTAACACTACTTGTCTGACTTCTAGATCCAAAACATAAGTCACTTTAAAAATTGGTGATGTGTAAAACTAAGTATTTTGGTCACTTGATTATTTTCATTGGATCACGACAATTGTTTGGAATGCTTACCTCAAACTCAAAGAACTATGAATGCCTGCAAAAATGGCTTGTATGACCAATATCACTTGGCTCCCTTTACAGTTCTTTGTTTTTATTAATACTGCATTGTTCCATTTACTACATGATCCAGTCATTTATATGGATTCTACTTAATGGCACTAATATGAATGATTTTACCATTGTTGTTTCAGTGCAACTTCCAACAGCATTCTAGATCGTGCTATTGATTCAGAAGAAGCTCAACACAAAGACTTCCTTCGCCTGGTAAAGCAGATCATTATTCTTATGACTTAACTGTGAGATAAATATGGATAATTTGGCTTAATTTTGACATTTGGTTTTGCATTATCTTATAGCAACATGTTGAAGGATATCATGAGCTGTCTGCAAAGACAAAGATTTTCTTTTCTACCGCAGTTGGACTATGGGATGCTGATTTCTATGTCAAAGTAGATGACGATGTTCATGTCAATTTAGGTATATATCTGTCTTAGGATTCTTGACTTCTTTTCAATGTATTACCATCGTTTCTTTTAAACCTTTACCACTTTGCTCTGTCCTATTTCCCCCAAAAAAATAAATTCGCTCTTCTTTGTTGCTCTTAGGTGTCCTGGCAGCAACCCTTGCCCGTCATCGTTCAAAACCTAGGGTCTACATTGGGTGTATGAAATCTGGACCTGTTTTATCTCGAAAGTAAGTACACTGGATTTTGGATTATTTGTGGGGCCTTCCCCTAGAAGCCGGAGGGTTCAGACAAAAATAACTACTACTCTTCCATGCTCCTGATTGTGGCTTAATGTTTATCCATTTTTGACGTTATTTCTGCATTTATAGGGATGTCAAGTACCATGAACCTGAGTTTTGGAAGTTTGGAGAAGAGGGAAACAAATACTTTCGACACGCAACTGGGCAGATATATGCAATCTCTAAGGATTTGGCCACTTACATTTCCATCAACCAGTATGTATATGTTTCTTTACACAGTCCTTAATTTGGCAACCGAGGAACATTTTTGAATGGCAAATTAAAGTTTTAATCTACATTTTGTCTATGCAATGAACGATAGTCCAGCATATTTTATTGGAAGCAAAAAACTTATTTCTATGATTTGATTCAAGTTAAAATGTTTCCAAATATGAAATCTCAGCTTGTGAATTAGACCTTGATAATAGAACCAGCAAGAATCTTTATGTATCTGACATATAATATTCTTTCTTACAAAAAGTTACAAATTTCATTGAGGTCCTAATTATGATTGCAGGCCGATTTTACACAAATATGCGAATGAAGACGTTTCACTTGGTTCATGGTTCATTGGTCTTGAAGTTGAGCACATTGATGACCGCAGTATGTGCTGTGGAACCCCTCCAGGTATATACTTGAAGCAAAGCAATCATAAATCTCTGCCTAAAAATTTAAAGATGATTAGAAATTCAATCAAGTTTGTCAATTGTAAATATTTATGTCTGATATGCAGACTGTGAGTGGAAGGCACAGGCAGGTAACATATGTGTTGCATCATTTGATTGGAGCTGCAGTGGAATCTGCAAGTCAGTGGAGAAGATTAAATATGTGCACTCAAAATGTGGTGAAGGAGATGGAGCTGTTTGGAGTGCTTTATTTTAGATTTATATCCAAAGGAGGATGATTTTTTTTCTGGTCACAAGATGAACTACTTGTTTAAATTGCAGCCGGAACATTTCGGATTTGAGAATGAGAATCATCTGCAAAAGATATAACATTGACCATTTTTGTGGGAAGCTTAGAGGCAAGGCTGGTTGATCAAGATAAGAATTGCATGAACGTGGAGGATTTAAGCATGGGGCGGGGGATATGTATAATAGCTATAGAGGTGCTAATAGAATATTTATTTAGGACAATTCCAAGTTTATTATTTTTTTGTTCTTTTTATTATACATGTGTTGTGTGAGACTGGCTTTTTTGTTCCTTGTAACGAAAAGCAGCAATGTTTTGATAGTATGTTAAATGTGATGCAACGAAATGTCAAAATTAACATCAGTTTGATGATTCGGACTCAATTGCCCAGCCTCGGTAGCGTAGTTGCTACATCTGAGTTCACATTAAAAGAACACATAGAACTAATGTATTATGAAAGTGTGTCTTTGGTTCTGCAACAAAAGTTGATTTAGAATAAATTGATTAATATAAGTCAATTGAACAATTTGAATGTAAAAATTACATTTGGAGTCAAGTTTCAAATCATAGCTTCTAGTCATAAGTCATTCTCCTTCAAAAAGAAAGAAGGAAAAAGTTATAAACCATTCTAGAGGTAAAAATCAATTACAATTGGGATTTTAGCTCAATATAAACATGTCAAATTCACATAGATCGGTCTGATGGTGTAAGTTTGAGACATTGAAGTATGTTTTCTCAAAATTTTAGACTCAACGATGCCAGTTCATTTGGGCTAGTTCATAAAAAACTTTGTTCTGATTTTAAATGCCACATTGTTGATGGACGATGAGATTGATCCTCGAATTAGTCAATTTTAATATATATATATATATATATATATATATAAATATGTAAGTCAATTGTAATATATGTAAGTCAATTGTAATATAGTTAATGGTAAAGTAAATCTAGTATTTTGATAATAATATAGAACCGTTAAAGGAATATTACTTCAAGAAATTAGAAACTCGATAGAGTGAAAAAGAAATTGAAAATAAACTTAATAGATTGAACAATTCTTAATCAAATTTTATATATCTTGATCAAGAAAACCATAATATATTATTGTAAGTTTTGTAGAATTGGAAACTGTATGTAGTAAATTAATTGTAAGTTTCCAATTAATGTAAGAAAACAATAATATATATTATAAAGTAGGGAATTAATGTCACGTGGGCATTCGTTAGCATTTTCCTATTAAAATATGTATATTACTTATTTTATTTTGCACTTCTATGGAGAACAAGAGGATTAACACGAAACTAATTTCTTACTATTATTCCATGAAAATGTAATCACAATCATAGTATCCCTGAAACCTAAAAAAATTACAATGAATCAAAGATAACACATTTTAGGTTTTTTTTTTTTGGTTTTGATAAAGAAAGTAAAATTTTAATAACCACCGTATTTTGCCTCCTCTTGTACATAAAGTGACGTGTTGGATCGCTCGCGTCACTGTGTCGGCATTGTCAACTCAGACGAAGCTCCAACAGTTTACACAGACAGTGTAATGGAAAACGCCGACGCTTCTTCCGGTTTACACGACTTCCTTGAGCGCATGCGCCAACCCGCCGCCGCCGATTTCGTCAAAGCCATCAAAAGGTCTGATCCTTCTTCTTAATTTCAATCGGAACCCTAATGTAATCAAGTCACTGATACATTGCTATGATTATGATTATTTTACAGTTTCATTGTTTCGTTTTCAAATCATGGACCCGATCCTGAGAGAGACAGTGACGCCGTTCAAGACTTTCTTGCTAATATGGAAGCTGCTTTCAAAGCTCATCCTCTTTGGGCCGGTTGCTCTGATGATGAACTCGAAAGTGCCGGTGAAGTTAGTTTCTTCCATATTCTTATTTTCATTTATTACTATCCAATTCAAAATTGAAGATATTTAATTTAATTCTAATTAATCAACTAGCTTATTTACTCTATTAATCAACTTACAAACTTAACTTCTTCTTAATGTGATCAGTACTCTATTTACATTGTAGTTTTAAAATGTGAGTTTTGTGAGTAAAACATAGAAATAACAAGTTAGTTAGGCCTTGTTTTGGATAAACAGCTTAATCGAGCGCTAATAGAATAAAAAACACTTACCATATTAGTGCTTATGTATGAACTATTTCTATAACAAAAGATAAAATTAGTCTAATCTTTTTTATATAACTTGTTTTCATAAGCTTTCCCAAACAGTCTCATAAGTGATTATGCCAGTAAATAAGCTCAAATAAGAAAATCCAAACAGAGCAGTAAATAAGCTCAAATAAGGCAATCCAAACAAATCACCCTTAGTTAATAGGTTAGTTAGAGAGTGTGTAGGGATAGTTAGGCCAAACAAGGCATGCTCCCTATTGACGAGCGATTAGAGAGGGGATCATTTTGTCGTTGGGAAGACCCTTGAAGTGCTGGTATTGTTTGTAATCAAAGGGGATTCTTCCCCATTTTCAATTATAATATACCAATTGGTTCTATCAGTTTCCTATATTTGCTGATTGATTGCTCTTACCTCTGGGTTTTGATCATGTACAGGGTCTCGAGAAGTACGTTATGACGAAGTTGTTTCCCCGTGTATTTGCTTCAGTTCCAGATGATGTAAAACTTGATGACCAGCTTTCGGAGAAGATGGCTTTGATTCAACAGTTTATTCGACCAGAAAATTTGGACATCAAGCCACCATTTCAGAACGAAACATCATGGTTGGTGAGTATATAATTATACATTCAAAACTAATTTACTTATATCTGTATAAAATTAAGTCATCGAAGTGCATGTTCCCAATGATAACAATATTTTATCATTAAAAAAAGCAGCACTAAGTGTAATTATGTTCAATGAATGCTGGGATTGTCATCCAATGTGGCAACATCAAGCTCAAATGCTGCTCAATTCTTCTCCCATCTCTTAGTTCAGTTTTAAAAATGCAACTGTAAACTTTTTGGTGTTTCCCGATGCCAACTAACTAGCAACCAAAACTATTCAGAAATACATAGTTGAATTCAAAATCTAAAAACCCTACTCAACAAACACATTTTCTTTTGACATGGGACATAAGTATTAAAAACCGTATTCTTATAATTTAAATTTAGCTCATGATAAGTGCTGATCTATGCTTTCTCCGTGTTATACATTATAGGTACCATTCGTTTTCTGTCAACATTTTTTCCAAATGCATTTAAATTGAGTGGCTCTTGGGTACTATGTATTTTAATGTTTTTTGGTTACATTGTTATTCAGTTTGTTCTAAAGTTGGATGGGCAATATTTTTTATTAGCCAAGCTTTTCCTAAGAATCAATTGATTCAATTTTCAATTTGATGCACCGCTGGGTTCTCATTAGCCACAATATTAGTTTGTAAATAATGATTATCAATTGTGAGAGGAAGTGCCAGAAAAATTCTTCCGGAGTTGTCTTTTTTATGATGGCTTTGGCCAATAAAAATTACAATTTTGACTTGTTAATGGTTATCTATATATTTCCTGCATCCCCTTAAATTTTATATTCTCTCTCATTCTTATGGTGACAGCTTGCTCAGAAAGAATTACAGAAGATCAACATGTACAAGGCACCAAGAGACAAACTTACTTGTATTCTAAACTGCTGCAAGGTTATTGGTAACTTGTTGCTTAATGTTTCTCTTGCTTCCAAAGATAATCCTCCTGGAGCTGATGAATTTCTTCCTGTGCTAATCTATGTTACCCTAAAGGTACAAACTCAATTCTTCATAATGTATACTCCCTCTGTTCCTAATTATAAGACCTATTACAAAACATTTTATTCCAATGGTCTAATGTTTTGTCCCTAAATATAAGACCCTCTACAAATTTGTGGATGCATTTATTACTCTTTCCAAATATATTCCTTATTAATACTACCAATTTGTCTTAGGAATATGAAAAGTTAACATTGAATATATCTACGCACAAAGGTTTATTTAGTAATAGTAAGTAGTAACACACACTTGAGACAAATCTATTACACCAACAATAATACCCGTGATTTTTGTTAGGATGTCCTATAAAGAGGGTCGGATGGTGTATTATATATATGTATGTACTTGTCGTATAGAATTGATTTGGTTTCCTAAAATGTTGTTATTACTTCCTTAACTTTTCTAATAAATTATGGGTAGGACTTAAGAATATGTAGTGCTGCATCTATCATTCCCATACTTTTACTTTGCCACTTTGCTTTGATTTTCAGTATATGAATTCCACTTATACAAATAAAATTTGTAATTCTGTGAATTTTATGCAAAGTTTCCTGTGACATATTTACAACAAGACAATGTTCGACGGGTGTTTTGAAATATCATCTTGCAAACACTGGTCCATTCATCACAGCATAACCATATTACCCACAAATATGCATATATTTTATGTGTGATGTCTGTTGCATTATTATTTGCTTTGCAAAAAATGTCTTTTGAACTTCTCATGGTGTTTTATGACCTTTTCCTTTGAAATATTTTGTCATCAAATTAGTTTTATTTTTTGCTTAAAACTCAAATGTGATGAAACTAGACAAATGGAGACCTATGTATGTGACTGTGAGACTTCAAAATACATGTATATATTGATTTAGTGCATCATTGAATTTAGGAGCTTCTCTTTTATACATGTTAGTTGAAAGAATAGCATCAAAGTTATGCAGAGAGCAACTAAATATTCCTAAACTCTATTTTAGGTGCCATTTTCATGTGGATAAAGTTTTCTCAGTTTTTTTTAAGAAAAGTCTTCTATTGGTGATACTATGCAGGCAAACCCGCCACAACTGCACTCAAATCTACTGTACATACAAAGGTTTAGACGCCAATCTCGGTTGGTTGGGGAAGCATCATATTATTTTACAAACATGCTCTCTGCCGAATCCTTCATCTCAAACATTGATGCAAAAGCCATTTCGATGGATGAAACTGAGTTTGATAGAAACATGGAATTTGCTCGTGCTCTTCTTTCAGGGCTTTCAGTTGATACGCAAGATCCCAATTCACCTTATCAGAATCATGGACAGCATGACAAAAATAAAGCTCCATCATCTGATGCAAAATTAGAAAGTAAGAAAGTGACTTTTGCAAGTGAATCATCGATCACGAAAGTTCCATCACTCTCAGATTTGGAGAATAAAGGGGCAAGTATGATAATTAAGGAGGATAAGTTGAATGATGTTTTCAGGGAGTTTCCATATTTGTTTGCTAGTGTAGGTGATCTAACAGTAAGTGACGTCGAAGACCTGCTAAAGAATTACAAACGATTAGTTTCCAAATATGTTTGTCTTTCCAAAGGGTTAGGTGTCTCTTCTACATCTCATCTTCCATCCAATCCTCAAATTAATGCTCAGCAGGACCATGTTGAAACCCTTTCCAAAGGGTTAACCTCCTCTTCTTCATCTCATCATCCATTCAATCCTCAAAATAATGCTCAGAACCATGTTGAGAGTGAGACCACAATAGATTCTTCTGATGATGGACCTGTAGCTTCCAATGACAAATCAGAAAAATCTCTTGATACATCAGAGGATAACTCAGATCCTGAGAAAAAAAGTGATTCTGGTTTGCCACAGGATGAGGCAGCTGCACCAGAGGGTGGTACCCCCTCTTAACCGATAGGAACTAGCTACAATAGTTTTTTTTCCCATCATATACCCCTCTTTTTTTTTTCTTTCACTCGTGCTCATGTAAATTTATTTTAGATTTCCCCTTGTGGTAACTGTCCTTTTGATAGAAATGGCAATGCCATGACCACTATCACTATGTCATCTCCTCTGTAACATTATTCTTAAACAGATTTTATAATTGCTACAAGAGAAATTTTGAATTTGGTTTTGCAGTGGGTGGAAAAGAATGCGAAGAGGCAAATCTAGTTTAGTTCAGTTAACCCTGTATACTATACTGTTAATAATGGATCAAGAAATGTGATATTTGAAGAGGGATATCACTTTAACTAATCCTGTGCAGTTTTACTATGTCTTACCGCTGGTAAGATAGTTAAATTACCACGGTGTCCGCGGTTTGGTGTTTCATTGCATGTTTCGTAAATTATGTCATGGGTTCAAACAACTGGAAGGGCTAGGAAACATGGAAATCAAACATTCGGATTTGAAACCAGACCAAGATTGCCCTCCCCCTACAGGTGCATGCTTCTTGCACCAACCATATCTAACCTAATCTCGAACCAATATATATGTCGCACAACAATTTGAAACTAGCATACATAAAATACTTGAGAGTTGAGACATGATTGCATATCCAAATCTAGTTGTTTTATTTCCATTTTTGAACTTATGGGATCTTTGATTAGAAATATTGATCACCATATCAAGAAAATTGCTTGTGCATCATATTCTACGACAACGCTGGATAGCACCATTGCTTTGTCTGTTGCTCTTGTGTTTATGTAATAATTTTATTCCCTTTAATAATGCAATTGGAAGTATTATAATTATACGATGTATGTATGAAGCCTAACCCTGTTGCCGCCTTCTTTGTAAAGCACAGTTATGGGCGAACTGAAAATGATTGCTGAGTTTCTCAAATAAAAAACACCGAGGTTAGGGCCCTCCTTGAATAAACAACTTATTTGCGGTATATAGCACAAACACTTATCATAATAAGTGCTCATGTATAAGTTATTTCTTTATAAAAAGATAAAATAAAATGAAGTTAAATTATTATTTTTATAAGCTTTAAACTATTTTTATAAGCTATTTTAGCGAACTTATGAAAATTGGCTGTGAAGCCAATCAAAAAAATATCCAGCTTCTCTTGTTTTAGGATCTTGTTCAGGGACAAATGAACTCTGACTTGTCTGACCAACGTGCAGCTAAGATTCTTCTAATGCTAAAGGATCAAACAATTGGACCCTTTTGAATAGTAAAGCTATGAAGTACTACGGGTAGAATAGCAAATCGAATATGACATTTGGAGATATGCATGTCCTCTTCTTTGAAGACATTTTCTTTTTATTATTAGTTTACAAATAGGTTTACTTTCATTTTCTGTATGTGCATGCATGATCTACTTTACCACTCAACTCAATCAATTATTGTGAATTATTTTTTGGAGTCGTTTATTTTTAACTTATGTTAAACTTCTTCTTTTTCAAGTCATTTCTCTTTTAACTTATTTCAAACTTTTTACTCATGTATTTTCTATTCGATTTCACTTCTCTGTTTATTTTGTAAAAACATATTTTTTATATAGTATTTTTTAAAATGTTAATTTGATAAGAGACTCTTGAAGTGAACAAGGAAGTTTTGGCGCAACTGTAAAGTTGTTGTCATATGATTGAGATGTAACATGTTCAAGTTCTGAAAACCTCCTTACGTATGCGAGAGTTTTGGTGCACCGTGTTGCCCTTTTAGATTCTTGAAATGAACCTTTGTGATAGAGAGAAGATAAAATGTTAGTTATGGTAGTTAGAAACGATGCATTTCTAAAAATAATAAAAATAATTTTGGACATTTTCACATTGAGAATATCTTACATCTGATTATCAAATAAAATTAACAGAAATTAAAAAAAAAAAAATGTTTTTATAAATTAAACGGGCCCTTAGCTTCCAAAAACAAGCTAATAGAGCAATTTATACTCATGTGATTTGAAGATGTTTCCAACAGAAAACCAAATATTACTATGTTAGAAGTTTTATACATCTCTTTACACTTTCAAGTTTCATCACTCAATTTTCTCGGTTCCCGAAGCGTGGTTTTGATTTTAGAGAAACCTGGTTCCAAAAGCAACTTCTCTTGCTTCTCTTGGAAGTTATTTGTCTTGATAACACAAAGCAAAATATTACTATGAGGGAGGAAAATGACATGGTCTAGTGATTAGATATGGTGTTGGTAACGTTTAAGCCAGGAGGTAAAGAATTAGAGGTTCTGCGTTCAATTTTGAAAGATATATGAGTAAACCACCTCGGGGCGTATCCTTTCCTATAGAAGGGGTAGCTTAGGCTACCCAAAAAAAAAAAAAATCTGAAACTAGTTGGTATGTATTTACGTCCAGCTACCTCAAATAATAAAGATGGAGCTACCTCAAATAAGTTTAGTTGTCGAAAATTAGCATAAATAAAAATCAAAAAAACTACTACATGATGGATAGATATATTTATATTAGTTTGGTATTTCCGGTCTCAATAACAACTACAGAGAAACTTTTTTCAACAATTAAAATCATCAAGACAATTGTCATAAACATATTAAATGGGCAATGAGTTTCTTGCAAATAACCTATTTGTTTACATTAGAAAAGACATTATTAATCTATTTTGTAAACAACCAATTATGGATAAAATTGGCTTCTTAAAACACATTTTGCCCAACTTTTCTAAATAGTTATTTTCAATTTTTATCATTTGTTGCTGCTTTAAGTTAATTTTCTGATTATTTTGTTTTTAGTGTCTACAACACTTGCGATTTTGAAGTTAAGTTCTTAGGATTTCGTTTAATTTTAGTCCTTAATTTTTTTGTTATAGAGATTAAATCCAAGACTAAAAACACTTTTTTTTGTAAAATTTTAAAAAATCGACAGAAATTGAATAATTTTTTTGTAAAGACTTAATCTAACAAATTATAGTTTATAGGACTAAAAACATATATTATCATTAAATTTAATATATTGATTTTAAAATATATATATATATTTCTTTATAGTTGGCCCCTGCGTAAATATTTTGCCAGCTTCTCCGCTGAAACTAAGGGTGTTCAAAACCAAACCAATTCAATAGGAAAATCGCAAACCAAACCGAAATCACAAAAAAACGCATTTGATTTGGATGTATTCGGATGAATTTATTACTCACCACATGGTTTGGTTTGGTTTGCGGTTTTGATTTTATCAACCAAACCAAACCAAACCGCAATATAAGAAAAACACTAATTAAATATATATCACTTGTACCAATACTCATAAATTCAATGGAAATTTAATAAAATGACATTTTTTTTTTCTTGTTAAATTTCTTCTTTACTTTTTCTTTCGAAAATGTATTTATGTACTATTTGAACTCTTAGAGAATGATAAAAAAAATTTAGTCTTTTCTATTTCTTATAAAATATGATTACTTATTGTCCGCGTTTAAATTTAGTCTTCGTAGTTGGGAACATTGTTGGATGAAAATAAAATTGTAATGTTGGATGAAATTTAAAACATTGCTAAAAATATATTGTGTTTTAGATTTTTTAATTTGATTTTAATCTTGGAAAAAAGTTATTGTCTAAAAAAATCGCACCATCTGATCCAATCCATTGGTTTGGTTTGAATTTTATTTTAAAAGTCAACCAAACAAACCAAACCGCATACTTATTTATCTTACAGTTCGAATGACTTTTAACCTCAAAACCAAACCAAACCGCACCGCGAACACCCCTACTGTGAAACCACCAATTGGTGTTGGTAAATAGTAACTTATTAACTAACTAATAACATTTTTCATTTAAAAAAATATACGAGTAAACCACCAAATAGTCCCTGTTTTTATAAGTCACTCTCAAATTAGCGATTGACTCTATTAATATTTTAAATTAGTCTTTATCTTTGTCAAAAGTTTCTCAATTAAGATTCTCGTTATATGACAGAAACATAAAGGCAAGGACCTAATTGAATTTTTTTTAACAAAGACAGAGACCAATTGAAAATAGTAACAAAGTTAGGGACTAAATTGAAAGTGGATAGTTGTGATACTTGTTTGTCTCATATTATTTATGGTGTAAAAACACTAATAAAGTATAAATTAATTTCTCCACTAACGATGAAATATAAGCGTAAAGGATGTATTAGTTGAAAAGTTGAGATATATGGTCTAAAATTTAGACCGCATTCATCAGTTTTTAACTGCCATTTTTTTATATGATCTAAGAGACAATACTACACTTGATAGCGAAACAAATATTTTATCGTGTGTAAAAGAGATTGTTCAATATGTTGAAATGAAATGCTTACCGTAAAGACTTATACTATTTTAAACATTTACATTTAAAAGGTTAAACATTTCAATTTACAATGCATTGAATATACACATTTTTATAAAGATTTACTATTTCAAACTCTAAAAGTGTCTTTAAGAAACTCATTAGCATTTCTCTTCGTTGTGTCTTGTTAATTATATATGGGTCTTGTTAACGAGTGTATCCGGTGCACTTTTTAAGCATTACAAAATAAGTCATTATTCTTTAAAAAAGTTAAATATTTCAATTTCCAAGACAATGATTACATACATTTTTAAAAATACTTACTACTCATAGTCTTAAAGAGTATTTCAGAGGCACTCTTTAACATTTTCCATTATATATTGCTTCAAGTTGTTTATTAACATGATTGTTGGAAAGCCTCAAACGCACTTGATTTGGTGAAGGTTCTGTTGCAAAAGAATGTTGATGTGTGATGTCGTCAATCTCAACCTCCTATCAAACATTTTAATGGCTTTTGAATATATGATTGAATCGTTCATTTCTAAGACAATCTATAGTCGTTTTGAATCAACAAAAACAATAAATGATTTGTAACTTACATGATGGTTTTAAAGACTTTGGATTCTCTTTTCTCTTAGCCAAAGACCATATGTGAAAGACATTGACTCGATCGATAAGAGTAAGGTTTCGACTAGGTACGCATATTGACTTATGATGTTACAATGCAAGTTATTTGGATATTTTATCCAGTTGAATTGACTTCTTTTTTTAAGGAATTGACTTTTAATCTTGGATGAGAACTATCCCAACACAAATTGTCAAATCTAATTGCACTAATCTTTACATTTTAATGAATGTCATTCACCGTCAAAAAAGAATATCAAACATGTAAAACTAAAAGTTTGCTTACTTTCTTTTTAGCATAAAATAGTCTGCTTACATTAACTAATTAGTTGATACAGCCAATTAAAGATGAACCATAAGATAAAATAAAAGGGTGAACACGTGCCTCCCACATGCAGACATTGATGGCGTGTCGGCCGCAAACAAATGAATCAACCGACGTTCGTAAATGATTTTCTTTCCACGTGATCGGTTCCGCATTTTAGATTTTCTTTTACTTTAATGTGTGTAATAACCTAATCCAATTTTATCGTATCTAGTACTATTAAATTTTTCTTAAATGAAAAATTGAGATTAATATGAAGTTGGAATAAATTTTATTTTATTTTATTTTATTTTACAATGTTTTAATTGACAATTTTTTGTCGAGGGAAGAGATAGCACCCTTCAATTTTATTGGAGAGATAAATTATATGCAAAAGAATATGAATTTATTGAAGAAAGTATAGTGTCTCATAATTGTTTGTTTTAAAAGTAAATACGAGAATCAAATTTATTGGCAAGAGTATGCAAGAAAACGAAAAATTTAAGGTGCGTTTGTTTCAGCTTTAAAATATAGATTTTGAGTCGAAAGAATCTACAAATTTTTATTTAGAGATTTTTAAAAAAATCTAAAGCTATTTTTGTTTGTTTACTATCATAAAAATTATTTATTTTTTAAATTTGAAACCCTTACATTCTTATGTTAAAAATAAAAAAAGATTTTGGAAAAGCTACTTGAAATAGCTTTTCATTTTGAGGTTAAAAATGATTTTTTTTTTTTTTAAATCTAAAACAAACACTACAAAAATAAATAAAAAAATGACTTTTTTAGATCAAAAAATCCAAAACAAACTGGCCTTATTGATAAGATTAAAATCAATTTTCTTAATTTGAGAATATTATTTCAAATGACATTTAAAATGAAACAACGTGATTACATTATAGTAGCATCAATAACTTTTGCAAAAAAAACATAAATAAATATAAATAACAACGTAAAAGTAGTAAAAAATTATTTTACAATATATCTGGTCAACAATTGAAATTGATATGTTATTGTCCGACTCTTAAAAGGTTATTTGGTTGTAAGTTTTCTCTTCAACCTTTAAAAACTTAGTTTGAGATCCGACACCAAGAGAAGAGAAGAAAGTTGATATGTTAATTAGATTTTCAATTTAATTATATTTTGACATAAGACCATAGTATACTTATTTCTAGTTAGTTCACCAATAAGGAAGAATAATTCTCTAAATAATATTGTAATAGTCTTGCAAGCACAAATCTAACGAATATATATATATATTTAATATGTTGAAGTTCAAATTCGAATTATAAATTCTCCACTTTTCAATGTTTAGTGTGCATGTGTTTAACAATTAACTCTATAAAATAAATTTTAAATGTCGTAATAGTGAAAATGGAGTCCTAGACATCAAGGATGGAGCTAAGAGGGGGACAATCGAGATCACGGTCCCCCTAAGACTTTCAATAGTTTTTTTTCATATTAGTATGCTATTAAATATTTTTAGAGAAGAACCTTAACTAAAATGTCAGTTTATGATTACTTGTCGTAATTTCACTCAAATTTTTTGACTTATTGCATGTAGTGTTGTTTGCACACTCTAAATCATATCAATGATTCGGTACTCGTGATATCATCTTGAATTTCTCCTTCTACCTTTGTATTCTTGTTGTATTTTATTTTCTTTCTCTACTGTTAAAAAATCTTCTTTAGTCTCGTCATACTCAAGGAAGCTTTAAGAAACTCATAGAATATTTCTTATATCTTTGAAATTTCTTATAATTTTAGATACATATTAACTTTGGATATATCAAATAAATTCTTAAATATATGCCCCTTAAATATAACTCAGATTAATAAAAAGCTGCAACAACATTTGATACAATAAAACACATGTTTGATTGTATTTGCATTATTGTGTAGTTTTGCAGCTAAACTCTAAAAAATAGATTAATCATATTATCAATTTTTCTTATCAATATGAAATGTGAAATGAAACTTAGAAAATTGGATGACGGATGCTTAATTTAGCAAAAGGGACTAACCTCCCATAACCGTTAGGAAAGGCTGCCCTCCAATCACCACCATGTCGACCATATTGGGAAGCATGGATTAGAGTAACTCCCATTTTGAATGAGAAGTTTAAGTTAATTAATGTCGCGCTGACCACATAGTTAATCATATTAGCAGCAACAAGACGAAGAAGCAGCTCTCATTTCACTCTATTGCGTGGCATATGTGGATTAGAGACCAAGTCGGATTAATGGTGTGAAGATGTCTTTGACATGGTGGGCCAAACTCCGCAAAACACGGGAACTAGATCACCACATTTTGACTCTTCAACCTCAAACTACATTAATTTTAAGTTTGAACCTACTCTCTCTATCATGAAATATAAAAAAATAAAAAAAAATAAAAAACTCATTTTTTTCCCTAAAATATAAGTAAAAAAGGCAAACTTTTATTCTATCTAATCTTGTTTTTTAAAAAAATCATCTTTTCTAATAAAAACTTTTGCTTATTCTCATGGAATTAAATACAAATTACATTTAATTTTCTCTCTCTTCCATTTTTCCCATAACCAATAGCAAATGAAAATTATTTTTACATTTTCCCATGAAACTTATTCCAAAGAAAACATAAAAAACTATGCTACAAATTCTCATGCTTTAGTTTTCTTAATAAATGTGAATTTTGTTTTTTTGCTTATAATTTAGGAGAGAGGGTACATCTATATTTCATATTCATCACAATCATCTTCAATCATCATGAGACTCACCTACATATCCATAGCTGCAATAACGAGTTCTAGGGGCATTTAAATTGCTACTGGTAAGTAGTAAGCACTTGGCATGTTTCTAATTCTTGTGACAAACTTTTTTTTTTTAGAGAATTCTTGTGACAAACTTAACATATTACAAAGATAGATAAAAACAGTCCACTATTGAATCATCTTACACTATTATTGATGGTCAATTGGTCATATATACAAAATTCAAGCAATTTAGGATCCGTTACTTTGTGAAAAATATTTTTTTATTTTCATTTTTAAAGTTTGTGTTCATTTTAACTTGCTCGTAAAAAGATGCAAGACTCGTAATTTTTTTTTAATAGCAAACATTATTACTAAAAAGAAGAGATAGGACATGGCAACGGGGCGGGTTTAAGCATCCCCGTCCCCGCCCCCGCCCTCACCCGCAAAAAATCTGTTTTTTTATAAAATATTTAAAAAATGCATATTATTTATTTTTTTATAGCAACAAACAACAATAATTATATTAATAATTAAAAATCTAATAAACTTTTTTTCGAAAGAGCAAAATAATTATAATAAATATGTTGCTAAATAGTAATAATATATTAAAGTAGGTTGGTGCTTATTGAAATAAAATTATAAAATTTAATAAAGTAAATTTTAAAATGCGGGTGCGGGGCGGGGTGGGTGCGGGGCAGGTATAAGCATCCCCCGGCCCCGCCCCCGTACTAAAAACCAAAATTTCCCCCACACCCGCACCCAATTAAATCAGCTTTCCCTGTTAAATTCGGGGCGGACGGGTCGGGTCTAGACGGGGGCGGGGCTTGTTGCCATGTCTAATAGGCAGAAGAGGTACTAAATCTTAGAATATGATGAAGTGCAAGTAGTATTCATCCTTCTCAAAAGAGAATCAACTGAACGACCAACCAAAAGAAATACAGACAACAGTCGACTTATTCCTTAAGAACCATTCTCGTGATAGCTTTTTAATGGAATTCACCTCCTCTTCTACTTTGGTATCCTTTCAGTTGAAAATTTGAGTGTTCCTTGTCTTCCAAATAAGCCAAATCAACAAAATTCCTCTTAAAGGTTTTCCTTTTTCCATCAAAGATTCAAAGATGATGAGCATGGTAAAATGATCCCCCAACACAACCGAAATTACTCCTAACCACGAGATCACATTTTGCAAACAATTGTTCCTCCACTTCCGAAATGCCCTCGCACCAAACACAATTTAGGCCTCTATTTTCTAGTTTTTTTAGTTATTTATATTCACAATCAGTGTACATAACAAGTTTTTCTTTTAAGTTAATAATAGATCGGAAAAAGAAAAAAGTGTGGGATATATAATACTCCAAGTAAAGTGCAAGAATTAAATAAAATTCGTTCTTTCTAGGTTCTTGCACTTTACTTGGAGAAATGTGTATTGTAAGTTGTTTAATTCATAAAACGAAGAAATAAAAAGTCTATAAAAATAAATTTAAATTATTTTTTATTTATTTATTTTTTCTTTTGTAAAAAAATGTTATATTTTAGGCGGATGAATAATGAAAATTGATTAAAAATAAATGATATTCATTCATTCAAATTGATAGAGTGCATTGATACAATACAAATTTGCAAAAAACAAAAATGGTGAATATGCGAACAAACTCACAACATTCATGTCATAAAACGACAATGTACGTAATCCTAGAAATATGAGTGCATTCAAGTCTATGGAATAATCATGTCTTCGGATCTGCAATGTTGACAGCATCAAAGTTATTGATTGGATCTGCACTACATCGAAGCAAGCTGATATGACAATGTGAACTAAACAAACACTTAAGTAAGACGGAAAAGACAAACAACATCCCACAAAGACAACGGAGAACAAAACAAGGTCGCACTAAGAAGACGAATTCACTCAAGAAAAAACTAAATAAATGTAAAAATCATTTATTTAAATAAAAAGGATTGAGAAAAACGGTTTAGAGGGGTGATTTGGGGTAAAAAAATTGACCATAAACTACCCTTTTTAGAGAATAAATAAATTTTAATTATTTAGTATTTATGTTATATCTTAGCCATATTTTTTGCATTATAAACAAACATTTTTTTATTCACCTAGACTACATTCTTCTTCGTTTAAATAACTTAGAAATACACTATATTTTTCTAACCATTTTCTCTTGTTTTTCCACATAATTTCCCCCTCGTTTCTTTATTCTCTATTCCCTTATTCATTCCACGCCAAAACAAAGTGTTAAAATGGGGGACAATGAAGGGTAGCTCTTGCCCATCCAATGATTTTACTTTACCCCTACAGTTATGAGTACTTTACTACCATTAGATTAGATCCACTCAACTCAGATCCCACAAGAGTCACACACAAGTAAGCACATATATAGTAGAAGATGCTATAGCTTAGCTGTACCCATTACTAGTCCTTCCCATTTTCCAGACATAAAATTTTGTAGTGAAGTGGTTAATACTCAATCAGAAAGACAAAACCTGCTCTATGATCTGATCTCTGAATAATTCCAAATAAAAATCAATCCATTCCACACTCCATAGTGGTCCTTCGTCACTCCTCTCTATGGAATTGTATTGCATGTGTACAGTTTTTCTTCCACGAGACTCCTTCTTTGCAATCATAATTTTTTTGTCTTTCTAACGAATGCTCCATGGTAGTATTAAGAAATTATCCTTTTTTCAAGTAGAAAATTATTTTTAAAAAACTAAATATTTTAATTTCTAATGTATTAAATACGCAACTTTTTATTAAAATTTATCATCTAATTTTCTTAAAAAGTGTTTAGTGACAATCGTTAACATTTCTGTTTTTTTCTTATTTATTGTTTCTTTTCTACTGAAATTAATAAAATTAGCGTTGTGTTTTTCGAACACCCAAATATATATTCCCTTCTGTCACATTTATAAACAAAATTCTATTTTTTAAATTCATTGAATATTTAATGTTTTTGATCTTTTTTATTTGGTAATGTATTTAATGTATTTGATCTATATTATAGATCAAATAAATTATGTATTCAATAAATGTAAAAATAAATTGTTTATAAATATGATCGAAAAGTGTATATTATAATATTTTTCTATTATTTTGTGAATTTGTAAGAATCTTATCTTATAATCCCTGTAACACACAAGACTTGATCCAAAAATCATTTCATTAAAATAAAAGGTCACAATCACAAAACAACACATAAGCTAGCTAGACTTGTACATATTTGATAACCTCAAACTCTCAGATTGAAAGAGCAACACAACACAAAAACAACGCCCAAAACCAAAAGGAGAACGACCTAGTCATTTCCTCTGACACTTTCTTATATTCTTGTCCTTCCATTCTCTCACTCTCACTTTGTTCTTCACTCTTCTCCCCCTTTAAAGGAAGAAAAAAAATCCAACACCGTTCTCAACTCTCTCTCTCTCAATTTTGGTCCTAAAAATTGTTTCTTTTAAAAAAATTATAGGAAACATGGGCAATCAAAAATTTGAAAACCATCATCAATTTTACAACAACCATCACAAAAACACATTCCTTCCAATGTTATGCTCAAGACCCTCCATCAAAGATGTGAATCTTCCAAGGTGTAGAATCAACCCACCTTCTTGCAATGACCCTTTATCACCAAAAATAGGTTGCATGGGTCAAGTCAAAAGAAACAACAAAATAGCTGGATTTCCAACTTCACAATACAAGTTGCTCAGTTTCAACAACAAAAGTAGCACCCCCTCAATTATTTCACCAGTTGTGAAATACTCCAAACTCAAAAAACTTTTTTCTAGTAAGAATCTTATTAGCACCCCCTCAACTACTTCTACCACCACAAAATCCAAGCAAAGGGTGGTAGGTAATAGTACTAATATTGTGAAGGTGCCCAAAAATATTGAAAGGTGTATTAAGAATGAGAATATTGCTGTTGGTATAAAAATTGATGAAATGGATCCTCCTTTACCTGTGATCAAGAGGGTGAATAAGTTGGAAGAAGGAAACAAAAGTGAGAATAGTCTTTGGAAAAGAAGATCAGGTTCAAGTTTGGCTCCATTGAGAAGTTTACAGGTTCAACAGATTCAAGTTCAAACTCCAAAGCTTTGTATTGAACCTTCAACTGTTTGATAGGTGGGAATGGAATTAGATTAGACAGATCCATAGTTTTTTTTTTCTTGTTTTTTTTTTCATTTGAAATTTTTACTTAGATCAGATATAATGTAAATTGTTTATTGTTTATTCATCTTTTTCCTTTTCTTTTTTTTTTTTTTTTAAGTTTTCTCAGTTTACAATTTGGAAGAGTTATGCTATAATTTCTTGAAGCATGCCACATGGGATGGTGCAGAACATTGTGATCATATTTGTCTATGAGATACTGTTTCATGAGTAAATCGGAAACAGGTCAAAGTCAAATTGTCAAAATATTAATGCTGTTCCACTATTTTATTTTGTGTTCAAACGGTGTATATAATTTAAAATTGGTCTAGAAAATTTATTGTAATTAAATAAACAGTCATTGTTTAAAGAATAATAGTTACAGTCAAACATAGGTTAGTTTCACTATGCTTAAAAAAAAAAGATTATTAACTATAAAATCAAACACATGGTTTTTTTTGGAGGACCAAACATATATGGTGGTTGTGCATTTCTACCGTCATGAAAATATATACAGTCAATGAAGTTAAATACTATAAGTTTGTCTTTCAAAATAAAAAATACTATAAGTTTGGTCTTTTTTTGTTTTTTACTATTAAGTTTGGTCTTATAGCCTATAGGTGTACTTTATATGATAAATTTGGGATCAATATCTATACAAAAAAAAAAAAGACAATTTAATATATGTTACCTAATTTTATTAATTAAAATTTTTTTTGAAGGATAATTTTATTAATTAATGAATAGTGTTAGTAGCGGCAATTTTAACACTTTTGTTTCAACCACGGCTCTTTTATCGGGTAAAATGTATATGAATATCATCAATTTGAGAATAGGTCTCATATGAAATGGTACGTATGTGTTATTGAAATTTAAAGTCAAATCCATCTTTACAAACCCCGGTTTTATGGGCTTGTGTTAGACCCAACCACGATTTCTAAGAGGATATTAGAACGGTAGGGCGTGTCCACTGAGAAGACTCACCACTAACAACAATGACTCTAATACCATGTTAAAATTTGGGGCATTACTCATCCTTACAAACCGGTTTTATGGAGTTATGTTATGTTCAACCACGATTTCTAAGCTGTATTTCACATAATAGAAGACTGTTGGAGTGATTGCTGTTAACAATGCTATTAACATACAAGTAAACTGTGAAAGGGTGTTTAATTACTAGTCTAAAGATTATATATAATAAGAGATAGAAGCAAAATATGCTATTCTACAGTTTATTTGTAAAGAGTGCTACAATTCTTGGAAAATTAGGAAAACAAATTTCCTTCCTTTAAAAGATTGCTTGTTGTATCATTTCAAAATACAACTCTTATATTTTCTTTCAGACAACTAGAAACTCTTATATTTTGTACCACACAAAAAAAAAACTCTTATATTTAAATATCTCTAACTTTTATACAATCATTCAAACCCTATTTTTTTCTTTCTATCACAACACTAACGGTATATCACTTTATGATGTCATTGAGGTGTTTAGTTGTCCATCAAATATTTTCCATCTAACAAATTAGTGTTAACAAATATGGAAAATAAAATACCAATGACATGATGTAGGAAATTGGAATTACTGTTCAATAGGTAGAAACGGCCGACTTACCTTAGAATCGAAGCACCCCGCAGATGCCTTTGGAAGTAAAAAAATTAGTATCCCTTCTAAGAATAAAGGGAAAAAAAAAAAGGGATACTATAGAAAAGAAGTGCTGCAGGCTGCAGCTATCATTTCCCTTCTTCTTCTTTTTTTGTGATTATTTGCCTTTCTTTTATCTTCCCTACCATTATTTACCTTTCTTTTATTATGCCTACCAAAATGGGAGGGAAATGAGAAAGATTCATACATTATTATATTGTCTGTCCAAATTATTTCCTTCTCACCATGTCCTTCCCACCAAGCAAAAGACCATAATTATCCTTGGTCCCTCTTTTATATATTCTTTTTCACTATAAAATTTCACTGCAAATATTTTTATTTTCATTTAAAAGTTTCACATAATCATATCTTGTAAAAAATTTGTGATAATACTTATCTCTTTATGATTAAAATAAATGATATTTCATTTAAAAAAAAAAGGTTTAATGATATTAGTCCTTCTATTTTCATAAATTTAGGAATTCAATATGTTGTGAGACTAGAGTTTCAAGAGCGAAAATTGGAGACTCGTCATTAAGTCTACTTTTCTTTTTTGTGGTGGTCGGGGATCGAACTCCGGACCTTGCATATTTTATGCATTGTCCATACCAACTGAGCTAAGCTCGCGAGGACATCATTAAGTCTATTTATTGAGACCAAAAGTATGCTTAAATCTAAAATAAATCATTTGATCCTATTAGTTTAACCTAATTTTTGTTGGCATAGTACGTACGAAAGAAAGGGGAGAGAATAAGGGCAAGAGGTAGAAAAAGAAGAGATAGGAGAGAGACGGTTGTTTGTGTATGTGAGAGAAGAGAGAGAGAAAGAAGAGACACATATCAATTCGATTCCATAACTATTGTTCTACTATGAGGCGGAGACATGCATAGGTGCCAGTTAAGTGTTTAGCGTGCCATATCAACATTTAGTTAACAAATGTATCTCTTTGACTAGTTAACCAAATAAAATTTCGGACACTATTTTGATTTTGATATATATTTACAAGCTACGAATAAAATTGGCGTGTGTTTTATTTTTTGGTGGTCGGGGTTTGAACCCTGGTAAAATTGACGAGCATGTTTTTTTTTGTGGTGGTTGAGGTTTGAACCCCGGACCTTGTATATTTATGTATTGTGCCTACCAACTGAGTTAAACTCACAAGGACAAATTGACGAATGTTTTAAGGACGAATATTTAGACTTTTTTTAATTCAAAATATGAGTTTTTAAAAAATAAAATAGAAGATAAATTAGAGACTAAAATCATTCAAAAAAAAATTAGACGGCTCCGTGGTCAAAATTAGAGTCATAAAAAAAAGTAATCAAACTAAATAAATATTGATATATCTAAAGATCGTTTGGATGAGATAGTTCATGTCTCTTTCAAATTAACTAGAAGGGTTAATAGATCTTTACCCCCTGTAACATTGATCATTTTCGGTTTTCCCCCTGTAAAATTTTTGTTTTGATTTACCCCCTGTAAAATATTTTTGTTTTGATTTACCCCCCTAATAGGCCAAACAAAAACCAATTTTATTTTTTTT
>Ga0315914_1002608_pt1 | contig 27604 bp, 12 predicted proteins | sample MpolenodulesMG_FD_203920 | JGI IMG/M metagenome (GOLD analysis project Ga0315914, IMG submission 203920) | Medicago polymorpha root nodule microbial communities from Los Angeles, California, United States - elongated nodules | ecosystem: Host-associated > Plants > Roots > Nodule | place: USA...
GAGTGAAAGTGAATGAGAGAGAGAAAGTGACTGAAGAAAGAGAAAGTGAATCTGAAAAAATAATAAAAATTAGTTAAAAAATAATAAAAAATAAAATGAAATGAAATTTGGTTAAAAAATAATAAACACTAAATGGTCAGGGTCAAATGGTAGCTAAGAGATTTATTATTAACTACCAATACATTTTATAGCAAGTTTTGGGTAGCAAATCTTGTTTTTTCTTGTAGTGATATCTTGCTCTTTGCAGTTGTCTAACCAGTCAGATAATGATGTGCATTTCAGGGTAATGATGTTATTCTCACTCAGTTTTCTTTGAGTTTGTATATTTATGTGTGTGTCGTGATTTAGAGTGAAATTGATGGTGTTGTTGCAGGTTGCCACAACAAGTACAGTTCCAAAGAAGTATTCTGTTTCGTCTGCTTTTGGAGTTGTGTTGCCTAGGTCTACTTGTCTTATCATAGGTTTTCTTTCTCTCTCTCACACACACTTTCTACATCTTCACTCACCCTCACAAAGATATGCAAAGAGGGATCAATACTCATGTGCCTTTTTACGAGAATGGTGAAATATTTTTAATTATTTTAATTGTCATTTTCTAGGTTTTAGTCTCTTTATTTCCTAGTTCGCAAATTTTACTCCCTTGACAAAATGGAATTTTGGAATATATATTTTTTGAAAATAATTTGCAATGGGATATTCAACTATCACCCAACAATAATTTTGCACCTCATAACAAACATGTAGAGAAAAAAAAAGATAAATATGTAGAAAATTATCCATACACTCAAAGAGACTTGGTGAGGACCACCTCGCAACCATCACTGTCCTCCAACCACTCTTTGAGTAGTGTCTGGAAAAAATTTATATTATCTGAATCGCAAAATGTTAGCCATATTCTCTTTGTAGCACTCCTGCTAACTCTCACTTTTCTATTGGGTGAAACTAGGTCTCACCACTTTATATGAGATTCATTTCAAATATATGGTACCCACATGAATTTCACCCAATAAGACAATGGATGTTAGAGAAAGTGTTTGAAAGAGAGTGTCCATCCTCTTGTTGAACCACATAGTAGTTTTCAGAGTCGTTATTTTCACCAACATCATTCTGATGTGCAACATTCGCATGACAGTGAGAATCTCAGTTGTCAAAATCGCAATAAAATTCACAAAACTCTATGATGATCTGCCACTTGCAAATACGTGAAACCTCAGTCCTAGGCTACGGAAACCCAGCAAAATGCACACTTGCATGTTTCCGTATTCAACGTACGTAGCTCTATAGTACTAAATAATGTATTAGGAAGCAATAGAAATTTGTTCGAATTCTACAACAGTATAGTGCTGCTATATCCCCTATTTATGAACATTTTTTCTCTCCCTTGCCCTCCCTACTTTTTCAGTGTGCAAATCACTATACCTTATATATCTCGAAAATTTTGTTATTGACTATTTTTTATAAAGATAGTAAGAAATCATGTAATTGTTTGATGTAACACAAAATATTTTTTTTAAGAAACTAAATTAGTCCAACCAAATTAACATCGAAGATAATCGAACATGAGAACTTGAGGAAGAGCACATTCCCAAGACCCAAGTCAATACCACCAAACTACACGAAATAGTGTGATTGATTTAGTAAAAGAGATATAACTCATCAAAACTGAACAGCTAACTTTAGAGTGTTAAGTAAACAATAACAATCATTGGTGAACAAATCTATGGTTGATTTTACGTGCATTTCAAATCATATATTTATTGAAATCAGTGGCGGAGCCAGGATTATTATAAAGCCTGGGCAAAAAAAAAATTGCAACACATTTATAGGGGTTTACATAAAAAATTGCAAGTAAATAATCACAAATCTAAAGAAATTGTTCAATTTATAGGAGTTTATATAAAAAATTCAGGGGGATTTACATAAAAAATTACAAACAAATTGGGCCGGAGCCCGGGCTCGCCGGGCCTTAGAACCGCCACTAATTGAAATATCAAGTCTAAATTTTTACATTAATGGTTGAAATTATTTACTTTATATCCTATTCATTTTAAATGAGCTAAGTCTTAAAATATTGTAATTTCTTCAGCCTATGTACTACTAACTAGGATTTGGCTCATCTTAAGTACGCAATTCACAACAATCTCTACTGTTGTGATTCCTTATTTTACCCTCGAAACTTGTTTGTTGGCTTTAGAAGAGCTAAATCTGCGAATAAGCGAGGATATGCGCAGTTACTTTTCAAATTATATTACATGGTATTCATCGTATAATTTCATTCTGTTCTTTTATCTTCACTTTCTTCGGCTGTTTGTGACATATTTACATTTTCACTTTGTAGTTACAATGCAAGCCCAAAAAGAGGCACCTCCTGACATGCAATGCAAAGATAAGTTCCTCATTCAAAGTGTAGTTGCAACTGCTAGAGCAGCTGCAAAAGACATCACTTCAAAAATGGTAACTAACCACAAATAACAATTTTTTTTCTTGATAGTGATATAACAATCACAATTAATATTGTATGTGTGTCATGACATATATAGCAATTTTAGGCCACCTTGCATAACTACATAATTTTTTTTCTCATTGCATGAAGTTTGATAAAGATTCCGGCCATGTGGTTGAAGAGTACAGATTGGGAGTTGTTTATGTTGGTCATCCCCAACGACAATCTACAGTTCGAGAAGTATCTAATGAAGATTTGTCTCATCAAGCATCTGTGTTTCCAGATGAGGTCTCTTTTTATTTCATTGGCATACACTACTAGCAAAAGCAAAATTAGCGACGGACATTAGTGATGGAAAAAATGAAATTCTTCACAAATTCCTTGGTCACAAAATTTAGTGATGGAATTAGAGAGAGATTTCACGTTTTCCCTCACTAATTTTTGTTTTTTTAGTAGTGTTAAAATGGTTCACATATAATCTCTATGCATCACATAATACTTCCAAAGGTATTTGAAAATTTAAATACACAATTTTTCTATGATTTTATCATGTACTGATTTATATTTGCTGAACTGGTCTTTGATTTTCTTTTCCATTCCGCGGCAGACCCTAGTCATGTCTGGACTGATCTTAGTAAGATTTGAATTCGAAAAAATTGGTGCTCATTTTGAGTTTCTTCTTATGTCAGGCTAGAGCGCTTATTTCAAAGTTAACTGAGGAGAGGAATTCACTTTTTGAGCAAAATAAAAGGCTTCAGCAAGAATTGGTATTGCATTTATTCTATCAATTTTCTTTTGAGGATGCTGAATTGCTTATGCATATTTTTATCTTTTGAATGTTTAGTTGAGTGAGACTATATTGGTGATTCATCTATATCATTTTCCTTGTCAAAATTGTTAAACACTTGGATTAAGTTAATTATTAAATAGATAAATGAATTGTTTTGTACCCACTCTTAAGAGACTATATTACATCTATACGGAACCGACACTTATGTTTTTGGTCGTTGCCAAATGTTAATGACTTGTGTTAACAAAATTGACCTTTGAGTGTTAATATATAAAAGCTAAAAATTTGACTCTTAAGATGACTTTTGACTGCCGCCCCCTAAGTCATGCTTAGGGCCACCCCTGATGTAACCAGTATTACTATTCACATAACTATAATTCACTCAGACCTCATAGGGTCTTAATCTTGGTATATAGCCAACCTAAATACCTCTCACATGTCCTAGAGAGAAATAGACAAAATGTGTCAGGATGTGTGAAAAATATGAACTTGTGTTAAACAATTTACATCTCTAATTGTAAAATTCAAAATCAAAAATTTGACGTGTATAAAAAGTCATCCCATATTTTGAGTTATCCACTATTCTTTGTTTCTATTTTTGGAGGGTGTAATCCACTATGATCCATGCTATTTTGATAAAACGACAATCATCAAGCCTTATGAATGAACCCACTTATCTCTCAATATTAATAACAATAACGCGTTTTATTTTTTCCTTTTTTTTGGGGGTGGTTCTTTTCTTTTGTTCACTAATCTTTTACTACAAATTATATTTAACATAAATGGACAATTGATAAATAAAGCTAATTTAAACTCTCTATTAGTGAGATCCTCTTATTGAAATAAGTCATGGGTTGAGATCACCTTTATATAATAGATAGATATTTTACTTTGTAAACAGATAAATTCATAAAATAACATAATATATTTTTCAAACAATATTATAGGTTAAATATGTTTTTTTATCATTATAAATATTTTCACTTTTCATTTAAGTCTCCTTCAAAAAAATTCTTCGACTCTTATTGTTAGCAGTTTGGACCCACCTAGACTTAAAAGAGCTATTATTAAGCCAGTTTGGACTAAGAACTTTGTGCTTAAGTAAAAAGGGGGTCAAGTAGTATAGTTTCTTTGCAGATTGTATTAGTGTTCAAAGGCCCAAGCCCATATTGTATTAGGTCCAGGGATGACCTAGCTATTTACAGGGGACTGTAGCACCTCATGTGAATAATGAAAAATCTGTCGTTTGTTATTTTTCTTGTTTTTATTTCTCTTAGTTATTGGCATAGCATAGAATTTGATTTCAACTTAACAAAAATCCATCACTTAGTTTCGTCCATATTTTTTGTCATTTTTTAAGTCAAATCTTGTGTACCGTTCAGATTTTTTCAATAAAATTTTACACAAATAGTTAGAATTTATGAGAATCTCTTTTAAAATGTTGAATAATCCAATTAAAATCTAGGAACAAAAGTGGTGATGGAAAACTTTTCGAAAACTAAAAGTCAAATAAAATTATTAGGAGTCGTTTGTTACGGATTAAAATAAAAGTGATTTTCACATAAAATAATTTAGAGATTTTATGAAAAATCAGAATCTATTTTACGTTTGTTTACCACGATAAAAATCTCTTTTTTTAAACAAATAATTTAATTTGTTTGGATACAACTATATAAAAGGGATATTTTGTTACAAAATTAGTTCAATCTTTTAAACCATATTTTCTCTCTCCTATAAAAAAAATATTTTTTGAGAAGCTGCTCTTAATAGATTCTCATTTGAAGCTGTTTTTAGATTTTTTTTAGATTCTGATTTTTTTAAAAAGCTGTAAAAAAAACGCATGCAAAACTCTTAAAAGTGATTATTTTTTTAAAAAAAGTGATTTTTTCCTGAAAAAAGCTATAACAAACGAGCTCTAAAATATGTAAAGATACATCTTCAACATCAGTGATTATTTTGACTAACGAAGTGCACAATCAGAGACTATTTTCAAATTTTGATACATTAAGGGACTATTGTGACTACTCATTATACATTCTGAGACTAAAGTGACAATTATCTCTAAACAAAAATATGTAAATGAAATTTGGTAAGAGGATATAAGTCATTTCCGGTTTTTCCCCTAAAATATGTAAATGAAATTTAGACTAAAGTGATTATTTTACCCCTGTAATATAAGTTATTTTCGGTTTTCCCCCTATAATTTTTTTTTTTTTTTTATTTACCCCCTGTAAAAATGATTTGTTTTAATTTGACTTATTAGGGCGTACATCAAAAAAAAAAATTACTGGGTTAAATCAAAAAAAAAAATACAGGGGAAAACCGAAAATGGCTTATATTACAGGAGTAAACAGCTATGGCTTATATTACAGGGGTAAACAGCTATCAACGCTAGGATATATCCTTGTTGAGCAAGTAACGTTCATTTCTATATGTTCATTTCTATATAACCGGTTAGCACGAAACAGAAATCCGTCTCTCACTCTCACTCTCACTCTCACTCTTCACTCTCTATTCTGTCACAACTCTTTCAACGCTTCTTCTTCTTATTCTACTCATTCAAACCCTAAAAAACAAACCCTTGTCGAAAACATGGGACAAATGATTTCTTCTTGCATTCACCCACAAGCTGCTTGTTCCAATTCTGTTTCTCCATTTTATGCTGATTGTCAAAAATTGAAACCACAAGAACAACAAGATGCTTTCTATATTCGGACACATCATCAGGAGTTTAGGGTTCCATGTAATCCTTTTTCTAAAAAAAGTTTACTTTTTAATACAAATTTCAGTTTTTTGGCTTTTGTGTTTGAATTTAGCTTCTGGGTATTATTATAATTTCTTATTCTTCGATTTTTGTGAAAACAGTTGAGTTTGGGGAAGCAGATTTTATTCTCTTACAAGTTGCTTAACAAGTCAGATTGTTATTCGGCTGTCAAGGTTCTCATTTTTTTACAATTCAATCTTTATTTTTCTCACTCAGTTAAATTAAGTGCGTGAATGTGTTTTGATAAATTCTGTTATTGAGAGTTATTATTTTTAATTTGAAGCGAAATTGATGGTGTTTTGCAGGTTAATACTCCAAATCCAAAGAAGTTTTGTGTTACCCCTAACCCTCTATTTGTGTTGCCTCCTAGGTCTACTTGTGATATTAAAGGTTTTATTCTCTCTTTTTTTTCTATCATATTAACTTTTTTAAATCAGTAGTTTGCATTATGATACTAAAATAATGACTTAGCGTGTGTTTGATTGTGTGATGGGAAGAATTAATTTTGGTTAGAAGTGATTATGACTAAAAGTGAATTGTGTTTGGATATATTCATTTAAAAACAAAATGAGCTATAAATTTGTGTGTGAAAATCAATTCTAGAATCAAAAGCTACATATCTTAGCTTCAAGTTGGATCAATTTTGAAGGTAGAATCAATTCTACTCGACAACAACTAAACACGTCAGAATCAAATATACACCTCCAGAATTAATTTTGGTCCCTCTAGAAGCGGAACCAAACGTACACTTAGATAGTTTATTTCAACAGGGGTATGTTAGTTATAATCGTGTAATTGTTGGTTACCTTATTATGTATATATACAAGTATTGTATTGTCTCATGAAAGAAATCAATGAAAATATAAACAATTTCTCCTTCTATTCTCTCTAATTTCTTGCTCTTAATTTTGGAGTCTGACCCTACTCGAATTGGGTAGTATTACATAATTACTTAGATGCTTTTCATTTTATATGAACCAAACATTCATCTCTTGATGAATAAACCAATGGTTGATGTTACATGTATATACATATCAAAGCATGCAAGCATTGGATTAGTTGTACAATGTCATGTATTCTGTTGTTTCATACTCAGTTTTCTAACAATTCAAACTAAATAGCTTCCTTGTTTACTTATTGAATGTTTGTGACATATTTACATTTTCACATTGTAGTTACAAAACAAGCCCAAGAGGAGGCACCCCTGACATGCAGTGCAAAGATACTTTTGTCATTCAACTTGTGTCTGCAAGGCCTGGAAAAATTATGAAAGATATCACTCCAGAAATGGTAACCACAAATAATAAATTGCTTCATGATATAGTTTAGAGAATCACAATACTGTATGTGTGAAATGACATATTTAAGTGTTTTCTGCTGACCTCGCATAATTTAGTCCTTTTCTTTTCTCGTGTCATTTAGTTTGAAAAAGACTCCGGCTATGAGGTTAATGAGTGCAACGTGACAGTTGTTTATGTTGCTCCTCCTAAACCACCATCCTCAGTTCAAGAAGGATCTGCTGAAGATTTGTCTCCTCAAGCATCTGTCTTTCCTGATAAGGTTTTTTTATTTAATTTTTTTAAAGCAGTTCACATATAATTTCTATGCATCATTTGTTACAACCACATCGTTAAAAACCTCAACCAAAACACACCTGCAATAATATACAATTTTAACCTAAACCCAAAAGGACAATGTAATGACCTAAAGATATAAAAGATTTTGGTGATTCTAATTTAGTTTAAGGAGGTCATAATCAAATGCACAATTTTTCAAGTATTATGAGTTTATGGACTGATACACATTACTAAACTGGTCTTTGATAATGATCTTGATACATTGATTTTCTTTTCAATTTAAACGCTTTTTTTGGGAATGTCGCCCCATATAATCTTGTTGAAGTTGATTGGTTCATGTCATTTATTTACATTAATAACCCTGATATTGAAAATAAATATGGTAATAGACCCTATTAATGTATGGATTTCTCTTAGTTAGATTTATACTCGGAGAAATTGGTGCTCATTTTGAATTTCTTATTATGTCAGGCAAGAGAGCTTATTTCAAAGTTGACCGAGGAGAGGAATTCTGTTATTGAGCAAAATCAAAAGTTTCAGCAAGAACTGGTATTGTATTTATTCCTGAAATTTTCTTTTAAGAATGCTTATACACATTTTTTCTTGAATGTTTTTCTGGGTGATATTGATTGTTATCATATGATCCTATTTTGATTCAATGGACACATTAAAATTCGTATTGAACCACAACTCGTTCCAACACAAGCACTTCAGCCAGTAACAAGGTTTATCCCCCGCAAAGCAGCGCAAGTAGGCTGCAAGAAATCAATTTGCTACCTCTGCTTGACCGTCAATTATGGATGGAATGCAGATATGTATTTTAACTTGGTGTCGGTTTGTTTGAATTGCTCTGTCCAAAAGTGGCTCATGGAGATTTTGTCCCTTTCTGAAACAATCATTATAGGAAAATCCTGCAACTTTACAACCCCTGTAATGGAGGTTTCTGCCACCACCTTGTTAGCAAAAGGGTGACTTAGCACCAAAAAGTGTGCATACTTTGTGAACCTGTCAACTACTACCATGTTGGTGTCCTTTTCCTGTTATTTAGTGTCATGGAATTGGTAGGGGTTGGATTAGTTCAACTAGTTTTAGGGTCTCAAATTTGTTCTGTTGGCATATGCGACATTGTTCCTTAAGCTAACTCATTCAATAGTCCACACAGAAATGCCAGCTTTTATCTTTGTTTTTACTTACATAATTGGGCTGGAATAAGGGCTGCCACATAAATTGATTATCGCTGTCATTGTACCTGAATGACTGCAGGTTAGGGATGGAGTCCCATTCTTTTAACACTATCACATGGTCATAACACCGTCAACTACTACCACATTAGTTTTTTACGTTTCATCAATTTAGTCCCAAAAAATATCCTAGAAACACTAATTCCACTATAAGCAGCATAGTAAAAATTGTATTATTGCTAAAAAGTATTGTTTTAGAGACTAAATTGGCGATATCATTTTCCTTGTCAAAAGTGTTCAACATTTGGTGTAGAAGTTAATAATTGCACCATAATGTACATCTTATAACCATTCATTCTCTTGGAAAATTATTTATTGATTGAATCTTGTCATCCACAGAATCTTTTGAGGCGTGAGGCATGAGACACTGAAGCTGCCAACTATCTACAGATCAAACTTCTATGCTCTTTCTAGTGAGGAAAAGTAATGTTTACTGCTAGGAAAAAGTTGTTTCATCTGTTCTACTTTTACTCATATATCAGTAGAATGTTTATTCCAACAGTACTCTCTTTAGCTTTGTAGTTGTTTGAATTGCTTTGTTTTCCAGAAAATCAAAGACAATAGTACCTCTATCAGCAGTGTGTGTATCTATTTAAATACTTTGAAATGAAAGACAAGTTGATGAAATATCATGGGATCTGTGTTGAAATGAAATGAAAGACAATTGCTTTGTTAGTTGATGAAATATGTTTTTCAGTGCTCCTATCTAGCTTACTCTTCATGGTTGTTGATTGTCTCAATGCCTAGTTATTGATACCATGAAAAGTGACTACATATTAATCAAGGGTCTTGTTAACTAGTGCCCCTGGGGCACCAATTAAGGAAACAAAAGAAGAAATATTTGGATTGAAAACATCATTTTTTACACTTTTTAAACTTTGACTACACAAGTTTCAAGATACTTATACTATATTTGGTTTCCTTAACTAGTGCCCCGGAGGCACCAGTTAACATTTTCCATTAATCAATAATCTATACAGGAACCATACAATTTATTCATAATTACTTTACTTTAAAACCTAAATATGCTTGGTCCTTAACATGCTATTATAGTCTATCCATTCAAGGACATCCATAATTTATATTCACACATCAAATTCAATAGTATTGACGTGACGAGGCGTATTGGAAAAAACTAAAATCTACATAAAATAAAGATAAAGTCTAAAATGAGTTTATAAAAAGTGGCTACCTCCACCTTACAAGTCGTTTATATTTGATAGACCAACCGATTAATTTGAGCATTCTTTTATTTACTTATTTTCATAACTCTTTAGGATAGGATATACAAACAATTTATCGCTTATATGAAAACAATTGAACTTTATATTGTCTCATGTTATAGAAATATCTTATAAAATAAGCACTTCATTAATTTTTCTCCAAACAGAGCCCTATATTTCTTAATTTGATGATTGAGCTGTTATGCAAATGGATTCAATTCTTGCTAAAGATTTCTATAATCTATAGAACTGTTAAACACAAGATTGTATGCAGTTACAGCTTAATTATTTGAAACAGAAAAACAACAAACAGAAGAAATGTAATCTGCAAACTGGATGTCAGGTATGGCTCTAATTATATCAAACTGTTGTAGGGTTTGATGATAAAACAAGAAGTAAATTAGTTTAATTTAGACTCACCATAGCTGCTAGATCAATTCCAAAGCCAAATGAGAACCATTAGATTACAATACTCATGATCACGGTCAACTTCTCAGGAGATTGACCTTGACCGTGATCACGAGTACTCAAACCTAAGGGTTGCTTAGTGGTACTGATCAAGTGGAGTCACAAGCTTGATATCATTGAGTTGATCAAGAAGAAACCTTTTATTTATGTTCAGTGTGTTGAATTTTTAGAAAAGAAAACGCGTTAGTTGTTATTTATATTCAATGATTATAAGCCTATGTGATTGTCTTTTTGTCAAAATAGTATGGATTACAACGGATAACATTAGTGGATTACCCTCTCCAAAAATAGAAACAAAGAATAGTGGATAACTCAACATATGGGATGATTTTTTATACACATCAAATTTTTGTTTTTGAATTTTACAATTTGGAGATGTAGATTGTTTACTTCAAATTCTTCATATTGTTTACACATCCAGAGATATTTGGTTCATGTTCTTGCTAAGACATATGAGCTCGTTCCGATTAAAGTGTAGGTCTGACTTTTATAGTAAAAATAGATATATAATAAAATAAAAACGTACAATTTTTTAAAAGAGTAATCATTTTTAAATTGTGAATACATTCATAAACATAAAAAGCAGTCATCATTGTAGCTAACACAATAAAAAATATTCATATTCTATTCAATAACAAAAAAATTGATTGTTTTTGGTCAATTCCGTAACGTTGAAGTTGAACCACAATGTTGAAGTTGAATCGGTAAAAAAAAACAGAGATAATCAACAATTAACAAATAAAATTACAAGTTATAAAAAAAAAAATCATTAGCAATCAGAAAATAAGAAAGAAAGTGATGTGATCAGTAATTAATTATTGTTAAAGGTATTTTGGGTGACTTCAGGTGTCTCTAAACAGTTAATAGGTGGCAAAAGAGCAATTCTCAACAAATGATTTGGTGAGGGTCGGCGAACTTACACGTAAAAAATTCTCTTTAAATTTCAAAAATTGAGCCGACACCCCAAAATTTGTAAATACCTCAACGATAGTTATCTGCAATTTACTACTCAACTGCATTAGCATTCTGGCTTATAACAAAACAACAACTCACATTCCCTGACTTCTACAAAGAAAATATTGCATGTAAGTCAATAAAAAATATTGAATGGTGATGAAAAAGGAAGGTGTTTCAAGATGTTGTTATGAACTTGATACAGTTACCCTGCCACCTGACATATTTCTATTGGCAGAGTAACTTGATCAAGTTCAAAACAACATTTTCGTGTTGAAATCCCAGGAGAAGTGTTTATACACAATTGAAATCAAAACCAGATACTACTAGTTTCTATCTTCACATTCATCCTCGGAAGCTCAAGTTTCCATGTAATTAAGCCTCTTCGATTCTAATTTCGTTTCTTCAATCATGTTTCTGTTCTAATTTCTTTGATATTTTGTGAACACAGTTGAATTGGGGAAGAAGATGATCTCATGCTCTTTGAAGTTGTCTAACAAGTCAGATGATTACGTGGCTTTCAAGGTTCTCATGCTCTTAAATCATGTTTTCTTTGAGTTTGATAAACTACCAAGCACTGACACGGACACACGACACGGACACGGACACCAGACGCGACATTGACACAGACACGTCGACACCGATAAGATTTTGAGAAAATGACATAATTCAATGTAATCACAAGTATCGGTGTCGTGTCAGTGTCGGACACCAAGACACTCCTTCAATTAGAAGTGTCCTGCAACATACTTGATGTATTTGTGCTTGTGTCTGTTTTTTTGGGTAACAACCATTTTTGTTATAAACCCTAAATTTATTGAAATTGCAAACACATCCTTGATGTCTATTTTGTTAATAATCCTATGGACTAAATTGACTAACGGAAAACCTATTCGAATACTATAATGGGAACCAAAATGAGACAGTTGAGGATGTGTTTGTAATTTCGATACATTCAGGGACCAGCAAGTTATACTTTTAGGGACCAAAATGGTGGGTTATGGGGAGTCGTAATTGATTTGAAGTGAAATTAATGGTATTGTTGCAGATTACAAGTCCAGAGAAGTATCGTGTTAGGCCTAACATTGGAATTGTGTTGCCTAGGTCTACTTGTGATGTTACAGGTTTTTTCTCTCTCTCAAAAGCACATACAAATGCAAACAGGATTACTCATGTGCTTGTTTGTGTGAAATAATTTCAAAAATAAGAATTTTGCTATTTTTCAAGTGTCTATCAGTTGCGGCAAAAATCAAATTCTGCTACAGTGATATAGCATACATATCAAATCTTCGATGTGTTGGCATATCAATGGCCTATTTGTTTTTCATCAATGACTGTGAGAACTTATTTTACCCGTTAAAGTGAATCGTTCGCTTTTGAAATAACGTTTACATATGATTAGTTGTATAAATGTCATGTGTTCTGAACTTTTACTTATTGATTGTTTGTGGCATATTTACATTTTCACTTTGCAGTTACAATGCAACCCCAAAAAGAGGCACCTCCTAACATGAAATGCAAAGATAAGTTTCTCATTCAAAGCATAGTTGCAGAGCCTGGAGCTACCAAAAACGATATCACTTCGGAAATGGTAACCCCAAATAACAAATTGTTTCTTGATAGAGATTAGAGAATCACAATATTGTATATGTGACGTGACATATAAGGCGTTTTCCGCCCACCTTACATAATTTAATCATTTCTTTTCTCATTGAATTTAGTTTGAAAAAGAGTCTGGCTATGAGGTTGAAGAGCGCAAATTGAGGGTTGTTTATGTTGCTCCTGCTAAACCATCTGATAAAGATTCGGCCCCTCGAGCATCTGGTGCTTTAGATAAGGTTTTTTTGCCTAATATTTTTAAAAGCAGTTTACATATAATTTCGATGCCGCACAAAGTATTGTTTAAAAGCAGTTCACATATAATTTCTATGCTGCAAAAATTTTGTTTAATTTGGTTATTGACCCCGCTGATTTTCACAACCACATTGTTACAAGCCTCAACCAGGACACACCTGCAATAATGTATACTTTTGATCTTAGCTCAAAAACACACAAGTTTTCATGTCATTGTAATAAACAATTTTTCAAGTTTTATGTGTTTATTATGTATTGATTTATATTACTACTGGTCTTTGATAATCATCTTGTTGTAATGCGTTGAATATCTTTTCAATTTAAGAACCTTTTTGGTAATGTCCCCCGATCTAATCGTATTGAAGTTGATTGGTTCATTATCCTGATAATGAAAAAAAATATATGCTAATAGATTCCATTACCTAGTAGACCCTACATGTTTGATTGCTCTTAGTAGGATTTGGATTCGGAAAAATCGTTGCTCATTTTGAATTTCTTTATTATGTCAGGCAATAGAGATTATTTTAAAGTTAATTGAGGAGAGGAAATCCCATATTGAGCAAAATAAAAGGCTTCAGCAAGAATTGGTATTGCATTTATTCCGTAAATTTTCTTTGAAGAATGCTTGTACACATTCTATATTGCATGCTTAACTTGTCATATTGATTGTTATCATATGATTCTGTTTTGATTTTTTCTAATTAGTGACCTCCAAAGTAGATTTTATAATGATGTTTTCTTTCATCACTTCTAATTTGTTCAGTTGTTGTGTTAATCAACTATTTACATGAACTGAATTACATATCTGTCTCTTTATGTCTGAATTTATAGTTTGGAAAAGTTAAGATCATCATAATCATCTGTTCACGAATACCTTAAAAAGATTTTCCTGATTCCAAGAAGTAAAAATATCACATGATAAAGAAAGTGTGTGAGCATATCCTACCATTTGAACTCTTGAAAGATTTTGGTTCATCTCGATGTTATTCATAGGCTTAGTTCTGTTATCAATTTTTCAAAAAGTATAGTAATTTGGTTGGTGGGTAGTTTGATGATAGACTGAGCTGTGAAAGAATTCTGGATTGTGGCCACTGTTACAATTAACCAAGTATGCAGTGAGGTATTTGAGAGGCCTTCACTCTCCTAACAACTTCTGAGTACTTTCTAACTGACACTCGGCCCGTATTCTTTACTGCTTCTGATGCAGCACCCTTTGTGAAGGGTGTGTGGCTGTAAGGTCACTTGTTGTATGAGTCGTTGAATCATTTCCTCTTTTGTTATTTCCTTCTCCTATATTTTCCATTCGGCCAAATTTAAACCAGACAAGGTAGCATATATCATTAGCCTAGGCCCTAGAGAAGGAATTTGCTGCTCTATTTGACTTTCCTAATTTATATTGTATTTTGAAGTCAAAGCCTAGCAATCTGGACATCCATTTAAACTGATATTCTTTATTACAATGGACAATAACTCTCTTTTATAGGCAATCTTCGGTTGACCGATTGGTGATAGTTATTGGCTTAGGAATATTGAGCCCTTGGTACCCCAAAATCACACTTCTTTTTATTTACTATAAGCTTGTTTTATTGCAGCATTTTAAAAACAATCCTCAACTGATTCACATGGATTTTCTCACCCCTGTTCCAGATTAGTATATCATCAAAGAATAATAGTACAAACTTTTCTCATCCCTCATTCATTAAGGCTTGGAATATGAGGGTGTGTGGGTAAACCAAACGGCATTATTAAGCTCTCATAGTCAAAATGATCTTTCTTGTGCTCGAAAAGTCGTCTTATGTATGTATTCCTTCATCTATATTTTGATAGTACCCCGATTTGAGGACTAGCTTTGAAAAAATTGTTATTTCGGCTAACTCATCAAATAGTCCACACAGAGATGCGAACTGCTGTATATGTTTTAACTAAGATAACTGGATATCTCATTCCCTCCTGTCAAAATAGTCCCAAAAATTATCCTAGAAACACCAATGTGATTGACGATTTTCAATTTCAGAGATTATTATGAAATTTTACTAACTTCAGTGGTATCATTTTCCTGGAATATGAGTAGCATAGTAAAAATGTATTATTGCTAAATAGTATATTTTAGAAACTAAATTGGTGATTCATCCATATCCTTTTCCTTGTCAAAATTGTTAAATGTTCGGTGTAGAAGTTAATTGCGCCATATATAGTTTACATTTTATAACCAATGGTTCTCATGGAAAACTATTGATTGATTGAATCTTGTCATCTGCAGAATGTTTTGAGGCGTGAGGCCAACGACGACTGTCATATGATGTAGACACGTTGATGAAATTTATATCATGGTCGTGAGGCGTGAGACACTGAAGCTGCAAACTAACTACAGATCAGACTTTTATCTGTTCTACTTTTAGTCAAATATCAGTAGAATGTTGGTTATTCCAACGGTACTTTCTTTGGTTTTGGAGTTGTTTAAATTGCATTGTTTTCTAGATAATCATATACTTCCATAGTACCTCTATCAGCAGTGTGTATATATGTGCATTGAAATGGAATAGGAATGATAGATAATATAGAAAGGTTTATAAAACTAAAATGTTGGTTGACTCAACGTCTTGTTATATTTTTTTGCTAATCAAAAGTTTAGGTGAGTTGAGCGACTCAACGTCTAGTTACCAACTGACACTACGAAAATGTCTTTCTAAATATTAATGAATAATCTATACATTATTCAGGAGCTATATAATTTATTTGTTGTGCCCAATTAGCAATTAAAATTTATAATTACTTTAAAGCCTAAGTATGCTTAGTCTTTATATAACTATGAATTTTGGTTTCTAAGTTGAGATTAATTTTTATCCATCGACGGTGTAAAACTTTTTTGTGTATGGTGTTGCGTTTTTGTAAATTTCTATATATGATGATATTCTTGTCATTTGGTCGAATCAAGTATTCCGTGACAATGACCTTTCGAAAACATCCAATAAAATTGGAACGATACGGGGAAAGTATTATGTGACTACATCACTCGATAGTGTGTTGAAGTTTAATGTATTACTTACAATATTCTGAATCAAGGTGAGATAATTTTAAAGGTTGAAATATTTTTTGAATTTAACACTTTAATTTAATATTTATAAATTAATTATTTCATGTTTTAATTATTTTAATTTACTAATATTCATGTTGGTCAAGTGACAAGGATGCCACATCATGAATGATTGCGAGCTAAGCATAAAACTGAGGGGAGTTGGAGATAAATGTGTGGGGTCCACATTGCTCAAAAAATAGATTAAGAGGGATCAAAGTAACTCAATTGAGAAAGTTTTAACATACACATTATAATAACTTGTTCGAAACATAAAAGTTTGTTCCTCTCAATATATGTTTGATTCTTTCCGATGGCGGTGTCATTTATGTTGGATTAGTTCAGGTTCTTCAAAAACAAAAATCTTATCATGCACACTATAATGACATGTTCCAAACATAAGATATGTAACAAAATATAAAAAGTAAATAAAAGATTGAGTAAATAAATCAGTTAGTCTCTACTGTTATTACTAAATGTGTAAAGCAAGGCAAGTGCTAGTGGTGGAACTTTTAAATATAAATGGATTTATGATTATTTTTTTAAAAAAAGTTTTGATGTACTTTTTTTTGCATCAACCATATTTTTGTGGTTTTTGAGAGGTATTGTTGATCCAGGTCTTTGTTGTTCAGTTCTCGGATTGTAATAACAACCAAGTAACAGAAAAGCTAAGCAAAGTGTAGTAAAAAGAAGCTTGTTTAACATCTTTTAAAAAATCAAATCGATATCATATTAGTAAGATTGAGATTGCAACTTTTTATAAGTTCATGTGAGTCCTTATCTCTATTTTATGTTGGACTTATTTTTTTGAATACACCTCGTCACGTCAACACTATAGACTTTAATGTGTGGATGTAAATTGTGGATGTCCTTAAATGGATAGACTAAGATAGCCCGTTAAGTTTTTGTAAATTTTAATTTACAATCAGGATTATACTCTTCTCCCAACATGTTTTGCTTATTCCCAACTAAACTTCCAAAAATGTCCCTGCATGAGTTAACTCACGCTAGGTATAACACTCGCTTGAGTTAATTCAAGCAGGTGTTAAACATGAAAAAACACCTGTGTGAGTTAACTCACACTGAGTATAACACCCGCTTGAGTTAACTCACGCAGGTGTTAAACATGAAAAAACATTTACTTGAGTTAACTCACGCAGAATGAACACATGTATGAGTTAACTCATGCAGGGGCATTTTTAGAAGTTTTGTTGGGAATGAGCAAAACGTGTTGGGAGAAGAGCAGAATTCTTACAATCATTGAAATAGATCTAATTGAATTCTAACGTTTTCGCCAATCAAAAGAGGAGTCCTCTTTATAGGAGGACAATCTAATGGCATGATCCTTACACACTAACTGAATTTTGTTGGTTAATCGGTTACATTTGTTTCCTAGTCATAACTTCACTGACAAAAATGTGAAAATTGTTATGCTGGACACCATGACCGGGTTCAAACCCGGCTCTTCCATTTGTGTATGTGAGATTTCAATAGTCGTTGTCATTTCATCTTTCCAATGGTCTTTATACTATAGTGATCATGCTCTCCACCCCTCAAAGTGATGCCAAAATAAGCCACACAGAATTACAGATAAATATTACCATCCTATCCTACATTATATGCCTAAAACTTTGCTATTAACCTTGACCTTGTCAAGAGTTTTCAGGGCCTTTTATCATGTTGCAACGAACAACAATCTTCCGAAAATCATCAAGGCTTAGCTGCAACAGAAACCATTTTACTTAATTAGTTAATAAAATTAAATATAAATTTAAATATGGAACACAATACACAAAAGTTAGAGATTAAAATGATGATTGATTTTCATACATGTTAAATGTGAAAAATATCTATTTGAGTGAACCATTAATTCAGTCTTTCAATTTGTGAGGTCTGACAATATGGTCCCTAAAAATCATCAATCACCTTAATTAAGCTGAATAGATTAATATGATAGAAGATTTTCTATTTTAAAGTTTTGTTAATTTCTTAGACGTTAAAAAGTGAACAAGGTTTTCAAAATAAAAATGGGAAAGAGAGAAGTTATCATAAACCAAAATGACATAATGGTCATTTTACAACCATTCTCGAAGAGAGTTGAACTATCCCTTGAGGTTACACGGTCAAACTTTTACCACTATGGACATGCTTAACTACATAGTACTCTAAATAACCATAGTATACTTTGACGGTATACAGATTCTAAAGGAGAATACAGTCCATCTCTATGCAGTATTTCATAAAGTTTTAGCAATTACCCATCGAAGTTAAAATTGAAGGTTATGCAACCTACAAGTTATTTATGTCCTCAAAACAAAATCATTGAAAAAGTAGTTAATAATACTTACCCTTCCATCTCCATCACTATCAAAGCAACGAATCATATCAACCAACTCTTTGTCTGTCCATGCAAAATCGTGAGTTATAGCTGCTTTTTCTAAATCTCTTATTGTTACAGTTCCTTTTCCTGCTTCTGCATGTCAGAAAGAACTAGCTTTGTCAATAATCAACAGTCTCTCCATAAATTTAAATAGCAAAAGGAAAACAGGGGAAACAAAACCTCCTATCTTCATTTATATATTAAATCAGGTCTGATAACTAAATGTTGACAACAATATCGAATCTCTATAACTTATCTTTTTTTATCAGTAGGAATCGAACTCGGTACCCTGAAGTTTACAACATTCACACACTGCGCACCAACCACTTGCACTAGACCCCGGTTCTATAATGATCCTCTGATTCATAATTTTATTTTGGATTTGAGATGCTAGGAGAAAGACAAGCTTTATTTGGTGTTCTTTTGCATCATTCAACGTCTTAGTTAAGCTCTAGTTAGTGCAATAAGAGATTTGAAAACCCTAAAGTAAGTAAGTAAAAAAATTCCATAAAAATTGTTTTCAGTTTAATTTAAAAATAATTTGACACTATGAAAACAATACTTTTGGTTCATTTAAACCATTTTTTTTATAAACAAAAAAAAAAGTAGAGATTTATAAGATCATGTAAAGAAATGACTGATCTCTCATACTTTAATGATCACCAATTCACGTGTAAGTTGAAATAAGACTGCATCAATATATGCCAACTAATAGATAGATGCTCAAGAGAGTAATACCAATTGATTATATAATAACAAAACAGTTAATTATATATCATTGTAAGGGCTAAAAATGTGGATTTCCAGAAAGTGCTAATAGATCTTTCTTTACCATTTTAAATGAATAGATCAACAAGATGGTTGACTTATAGTTTCTCTCACATCATGCCAACAAGTTTTGATTTTATGTGGGCATGATATACTGTCATACCGAAACTATAGGCCCGTTTGGATTGGTGGTATAAGGTAAACTAGAATGGAATAGGTTAATTAGATTTTTAAAAAACGGATGATATCTCATTCTATTCCATTCAACCCTATAGGACCAATCTAAGCATAACCTGCGAAGGCTTTTGCTACTGTTCAAAACATAATGACTGAGGCTAACTTTGGTTGGTTAATCCGATCAGTTCATTAATGGACAGTAAGTATGATACTTCGTGTGTATCTCACCGATAGTTTTTAAAAATAAAAAAAAAGATCTAGTGAATTGACAAACACTTGCCCTCAACAAACAAAAAGTAGCATCAGCAGAAATTATCAAATTACCATCAAGCTGGAAGAAGTGTACAATGAGTTCATCCTCAGTCATTTGCAGCCGACTAGCAAACTGTTGGCAAAACTAGATATTAAGAAGCAACCTCGGATACAAACTGAAAGAATTACAAAGAAGGAAGGATCATTATGTGAATAGGAAAATCAATACAAACCGATTTTTTGTTCTTCTTTCTTCCCTTATCTTCTTGAATCTGAATGCTTCCCTTTTTCTCAGCCTTGCCGATGTTCCCTACAGTCTTGTTAGAACCAAATGAAGCTTCTGCAGAGCCTTGCAGGGAAAGAGCAATTGCCTATTCACAATATTATTCTAATCAGAAAAATGGCAAAAATTTTAGGATTTATATTGAACAACTATAACCAACAAGATCTAGAAACCAAGACTACCTGCATCAAAGCTTCGTCTTCGTCTTCTTCATCAACATCAACCTTCTCTAAATTACCACCATGCTTCTTTCCAGTTACTCTACTTTTCACCTTCAAACTTTTGTTCTTCGCCTGCAATTAGTATCAAGGAAAAGAATAGCTTTTTAAAAAGTGCACAATTCAAGCATCCTAGTATTCATTTCAAATCAAACAATAATCAAATACAGAGCATTCTACCGTAAAAATAACTCAGCTTTAAAATTAAGTAAAAACAGATAAAATCATATGCTTGCATGAAAGCTCAGTTAAAATAACTTCAAATTCAAACTTTGTAGTACTTTTTATCATTCTTTTAATATATCTTAATTTCTTTTTAACTAACTTCACCTATATTTTTTTTAAGTATCCTAAAGTTCAAGCTCGATGCCTATTTTTCTATCCACATATTTCACATTGGGGCCTCGGCGAAAGAGTATTTATTTATTTACAAGACTCAAAATCAATATATATTGAAAACCATGGGACATTTGGTAACCTGCTCAGTTAAGTGTCTATCGAACAAATATATAGGATCTTAGGCATAAACAATTTGTGTAATCAAAGAGGTAATATGTTAAACTGTTCTTGCTCTTAACTACTTTCATGGGAAACTGAAAACACGTCATAAACTATTTTCATAGACTCTCCTAAACACTTAAAAAATGGTAAGAAATAAGATAAGCAAACATATCATCATCTACTCTTAGACTCTCCCAAACATTTACAAAGAACTAGACCATCGACCCGTACTCCGCACGGGTCCAACCAGCTAATTAATACGCACATAAGTAGCACATTGTATACTATGTTTATATGAATAGATCAATCTATTACGCTTTACACAATGTACTTCATAGTTCATATGATGTGAAATACTTCAAACTAATTGCATCATGGTCACGTTAGGTACGTCGTTAATTGCTATTAGTTACAATACATCAAAACAAAGTGATGATCCTATATTTAACACAAACTATCTAACATTATGAAATACTTCTCTATATACGACATTAAAGGTCACGTCGATATCTTGACCATCTTCATCGGTAATAAGCATCTTCAACACATTTCTGAAAGTAACTCTCGAAATAGCAACATAAAGTTGACCATGTGAAAACACATCACTTGACAAATATATACCAACATTCTTTAAAGACTGTCCTTGACTTTTGTTAATAGTCATTACGAATGAAACAGCTATCGAAAATTTCATGCAATGAAACAGCTATAGGATCCAGTTATGAGATTTCATGCAATGGGATCAAGACTGAAATTTTTTGAAATGATATATAAGCATACAAATAAGTGAATTATTTAATTACCTTAAATTACAATATAAGTCACGACAAACTCAGAGTTAAAGGAACCAACAAACAGAAAAAGTCTTCGGTGTTGAATTCTGATGATGCATGAATGCACTGTTCAGTTTTGAATGTGTTGCTATATGATGTCTTTTTACCATATAAATGACTGGTAGTATGAAGGTCATCAAAATTAATATTACAATATGGCATAAGCTATTTTTGTAAACTCTTCTCACACTTACAAAGTGTTGTCAAACAATATACCTACATAAGTGCACTTACACTTGCACACATATTTACACAAAATTAGTCATCTCACCAAACAAATTTAACTAAACCCTAAAACATTTTAAAACGAAATAAACTGTTTCAGATTGGGCCTCAGCCCATTTCACCATCCAATAACCCATAATCTTCGCCACTTGATGCAGGATAGAAGACCTCTTGTGCGCTCTACCGCACAAGAGCGCAGCTCCGTCAATCAGGACTGTTGATACAATCTCTAACGAACTCCCAACTTCCTCACCGGGTTTCACATAGTCAGTTACAGCTGGGCTCCTCTATACAAGGGTGGTTACCAGCAACAACGAGGACGACACACATTTTCAGCACTTTTACACCGACTCAGCTATTGAGTCTAGTCTATAATCCAACCAGAGAACTTCTTGTATGCATACATTGATTGAATATACATCGATTTGGTTTACACCATATCAAAAACAATTTTTTTTCTTTTCACATGCAAACGTTAGTAAGCTAGTACTCCCTCCGGTCTCAAATGTAAGAAACAAAAAAATAAAATTGGTGGTCTCAAATATAAGAAAAAGTATAGTAAAATGAACCTATTAAATGCCCCAATTCCAAGTTTACCCTCATTAAACACACCTTATTAATGTCTTTACTACTCCAAGACAAGGGTAAAATTAGAAAAATATCACTTTTTATAATGACTTAAATGTGGTCAATCCACTTTCTTAATATGTGTGCATTTTTTTTTTGTTTCTTACATTTGAGACCGGAGGGAGTAAGTACCAACGTTGCTAGAGTTTGAAACCTCGTCATGTTCACCAACTAGAGCTGTCCAACTCGCCTCGTATGAGTGTTATATAGGAGTCAGACACCGGTCCAAAGAGTGTCGAAGTAAAGGAAAAACAATTATACTCAGGACACTAGTCCAACACGTGTAGTACGAGTGTCATAAGAGTGTCGGACACTGACGTATGTCAGACACCGTGACACACCTAGTCCTAGAGGTGTCCATGCTTCATAGAACCAAACTAATTCACCTCACAAAACAAATTTCACTAAAACTAAAACATTTCTAGTAGTTATATAAGTTTCAAGGGTTCGCCAATCAAACTACCTCTCTCCTTGTACCAATATAAAACAAATTGATTGAAAAAAAATGAAACATTTCGAACTAAAAACACAAAACACATTATTGAAAAAATTTAAACTACATTACAAACAAACCTTTCTTTTGCGTGACCCAGAAGCATTTTCAAAGTCAGAATCATGTTCATGTTGTTCACTTGAACAATCAGATTCATCATGTTCTTGTTCTTCCTCATTTTGAGGTATATACTCCTCATCATCATCTTCAACTTTCTCTTTCCCTTTCTTCTTCAAGTTCTTCTCAATTGGAGTCGAAGTTTTCAATGAAGAAACCATTTGGGGTAAACCCATAGCTTTTAACCTCGCTTTGTTTTCTGCAATTCTCTCTAGTCTTTGTTTCTCGTACTCCGACACGCTACTACGTACGGTTTCTTCTTCTGATTCCGATGATGATGTTTTTTCTTCCGATTGTGAATTGGATTCGGATGTTTTGCGTTTTGCCATTTCTGTGATGAAGATTGTCTCTCTTCTTTCGATTCTCCTTCTCCTTTTTATTGGGTTCTCAAATTTATTTTTATTTCGTTTTTGATGAAAAGGTTGTGAAACATTTTTACTTTACCATAGTCATTTTTCTATTTATATTTTTACTATTCAATAATAAGAATAGGTGTGTTTGTCATCATGAATTTAGTTAGGTTGGTATAATATACGTAAGACTGAGGTTCGAATCTGAACACTACCAAAAAAAGAATAGGTGTGTTTCATTTGCAAAATACTAAGTACCGGATAGAATTGTACAAGATAGAACAACATAACATAAGGTAGAATAATACAATACAAATTTTTATGGTATTGAATAATTTTTGGTTTTATGCGATTTTTGGTAGGCAAAATGTTTTTTTAGTATTTTAGACAACTTCTACGTATGACAAAAAGTTGTGATGTAGTTTGGAGAGGGACAAGAATGTCAGTTTTTGTCATGTCACTTGATTATTATTCATATGTCCTTGAAACAGATTTACAAATCAAACATTGTACAACTTGAGTTGTCATGTCTTGTCCTTTACTTTTTTTAGTAAATCAAACGAACCCTAAAAGTTTTAAAAAATCTTTCTTATTGTGAAAAAGATGTTATCGTATTCAATCAAAAATCTTTTAACTTTAAAACTTATTTTTGCTTATTTTGTCATTTAAAAAAAAATCTTATATATTCAATCAAGACTTTTTGTCACTTGAAAAAGTTTCGTGATATTCAAAATTATTCAAATTTCTAAGATTTGTTTTATAAATTGGATTTTGATGCACCTTGTGAGATTTTTTAATGAATTTTTACCATTGAAAAGTTTTTAATAAAAATATGAGATTTCTTGAGATTGTTATTTCTTTTAGGATTTGGGTCTTGCTAACGAGTGTTCATTGAGCACATTTTAAGGAGTCTAAATTAAGAAACTATTTTTTATTAAAAAAATCTAATAGTTTAATTTTTGATTCATTGAATGCACAACTTTCCGTAAAAACCTACTATATAAAGTCTTTAAAAAGTTCCCTTACAATAATTGTTACCATTTTCCTTGAAGATTTTACTATCTCCCTTTATCTCCTCAATAATCTCTCTCAATCTTACCTCTCTATTCTCTCTTTCTCTACCTCTCGTAAAAAAAATCATAAAAATTGAGAATATTATGAAAGAGAGTGTGTTATAATCGTTATTCTTTGAAATTCATAAAATCTTTTGAAATAAGATCTTATTTATTCATAAAGTCTTTTCAAATTCTTTAAAATTTATGTAAATTCATTGAATCCAAACTGTAAAACTTGATAATCTTTTAAAATCATTAAAATTTTACAAAGACTTTTAAAATCCACAAGATTTTTAAACAAAAATTATCTTTTGAAATCTTAATCCAATATATGTTCACAAAGGTACTACAGTAATTACTCCTTTAAAATATATTTTTTTTATAAACCAAATTATTCAACCAACAACTCAACTTTTAGTAAAAAAAAAAACTCAAAACTTAATACTATAACCAAGCAAAAAAAATATTGTTTAGAGATATTCGAGTTTGATTTATGGGTATAATAAATTTTGGTCAGGAGGCGTGAAACACTTAACCACTTCGATTCCATAATTTCCTCTAAATTTACCCATACCATGTTTAATTGAAATTGTTTTTGTTCAGGTATCATTGAGACAAGAATTTCATAGATTTCAACATTGTTCAGGTTTTACTTATCTCCCGACAAATTTCATATTATCAATGCTTTTTATAGGGTTGACAATGAACCGAGCCAACTTAAACATACTTCGTTGAACTTGATTTATATACCAAAGTAGCGGAACTTGAACTATATATAGTTTGGCTGGTTTGGTTCATGAGTTTGGAAATAGAAGATTTCTTTAGGATATTCTCAATTATAACCGAGAATATAGGACCATCCTCCATCCTTATCACCGCCATGCCTCTCCATCACCTTTCAGTAGTTAAATCAAGATATTCAACCTTCAACTTAAATAAAAAACTTTTCTCACACTTACAAAGTGTTTATGTCATATAATATACCTACATAAGTGATATCGTCAAACAAATTTCACTAAACCCTAATTGTTCCAGATTTGGCCTCAATCCATTTCATCAACCCAATAACCCATAATCATCGCCACTTGATGCAGGACAAAAGACCTCTTGTGTGCTCTACCGCACAAGTGCGAGGTTCCGTCAATCAGGATTGTTGATACGATCTCTAACGAACTCACACCTTCCTCTCCAAGTTTCATGGAGTCATTTACAGATGGGCTCCTCTATATAAAGGTGATTACGTGGAACAATGAGGACGACACACATTTTCACCACTCTTCCACCAACTCTACTATTGAGTCTACTATACAATCTAATAAGAGAAGTTTGTATACATACATTGATCGAATATACATCGATTTGGTTTACACCGTATCAAAAATATATTTTTTCACATGCAAATATTAGTAAGCTCGTAAGTACGAAAGTTCCCAGAGTTTGAAACCTTCTTATCGACTTGGCTTGGATGGTAAGAATGACTCAATTGACATATGTTTTTAGGTCCCTTGACTACTCAAACTCTCATGACCACGTTTTTTGTTCCTTTCTTGATGCATCATTACACTCAATGCAATATTTCCCCCTATAAATATTCACTCGTTCTTCACAAATTTTCATTTCATCTTACATTCACCCCTTCTCTTTTATCACAATATGTTAATGTTTCATTGTTGATCTTCCATACAAAAAGTCATCTAATATTGTAGGGATAATATAAATGGTTAAAGGGAAATGTCCAACTCCGCAAGTTTGCACCCTTTATCTAGGGTTAAAACACGTTAATCCAAAAATCCCTAAAATAACGTTCAGTTTATATAATTCGAACGAGTATTTTTGAAAATAAATAGGGTGTGTGAGAAGAGGATAGGGTGAGAACAGAAATTGTCAAAGATGTATTAAGATGAGATCAAGTTGGCCCAAATGATAATAAAAATAAAATTATTGGGGATCATTTGATTATGTGACTCAGAGGTGGAAATTCTAATAGTTTTAATATTTAACCATGCCCCCAAACTCAAAGGTGACATGTAACTAAAAAAAACTCAAACATGACGGTTTTAGTAAATATTTTACTACGAGAAGAATGCTAACCAAAATAAATCAACATTGATATAACTTCAACATTTTTGTTTATACTTCATCACAAATGGAGAAAATACTAATATTCAGTATAGGTTCTTACTTCAATACTAGTATTTTGTTTATTAAAAACTTCATCATATTTTGTTTATTAAAACTTCATCATAATACTAGTATTCTCTTCTTATAAAAAGGACCAGAGGGAGTACCATTTGGAATGAGTTTTACTTGACCATAATCAGTTTGAGGCAATTTTTTAGATCCTGACCCATCCTTATATCCAAATATACTTGATACTCTTGGGAATTTTTTCTAGAAAGTGATGTTAGAATTTTTATTTGATAATTTATTTTAAAGTTGATTATTATATTAATTAATAATATATCAATTAATTGTATCTTGACTAAGTTATAAACGTTTTTTCTTATTCCTATTTTCATGGTTTTAACTGTTACTTTTTCAATCCTATTTACTTGGTCATGTTGCTAAGCCGTTACCAATTGTTTTTTATATATAATGAAAATGAGGTCTTGGGGAGATAGAAAAAGGGGTTTACGGTTATCTTTTTCTTCTCACCAATTTCTTTACCTATAACAATTTCTTAGTTAAATAGAAAAATAATTAAGTTCCCATGAGCATCCAAAAGTTGTTCATGAGACATTTCTAATTCACGTGCGGTGCTAACAAGAAGTGACTGTTGTATCCTAGAGAGTACTAGCTATGAGACCAACCACATCGGATGATCCATCCGTGGTGGCAAAATACTCTTAAGCCCAGTGCATTTTGCACGCCTCAGTCAAATCCGATAAGTTTTTTTACTATATATTTTTATCTATTATGAGTCAACTTATTTATGCTA
>Ga0315914_1002609_pt1 | contig 27593 bp, 13 predicted proteins | sample MpolenodulesMG_FD_203920 | JGI IMG/M metagenome (GOLD analysis project Ga0315914, IMG submission 203920) | Medicago polymorpha root nodule microbial communities from Los Angeles, California, United States - elongated nodules | ecosystem: Host-associated > Plants > Roots > Nodule | place: USA...
TTATTAGTCAAATCAGAATACTAATAGCCATCTGCAAACCTTGTTAATACTCCCTCCGCTCATGTAAGATTCACTGTTGTCAAATAGTGGCTTCTCCCCTCCGGAATGAAATATAAGGAAAAAGGGTAGTTGAAATGGAATTAGGGTTTAGAAAAAGGGTTCAGATTTTTGTGTGAAAATGAATTAATTGATTTGTAATGGTTCGGTTCGGTTCGTAACAATTAATTACGGTTAACAACGGGTGAAACCAATGCAGGATATGATTGAATGTGAGCAGTTCTACATGTTCCCTCTTTTAATTTAAATAAATCTGAACCACTTATTTAATCTATTGGTGTTTTTCTCGTGGTTCACCGGTGAAGGACCTAATTGGACCCTCACCCTAGAATCCACCATAAAATTAATATTAAATTGATATTAATTTGGGAATGCTCATAAATTAAACTTTGAGAACATGCACCAAATCCAATCCTGATATTGTAAGTTTTTCTTATACAAAGATGTGTGAACAATGACGTCTTAGTGTAATTTATTGGTGCATAATATGTGAAGAAATTCAAAGTAACTCCCAGATCTATTTATTTATTTTGATTTTTATTATAAAAAGACGATATAATGAGCACAGAGAAATTTAGGGTTTCTCTTTAATTGCTTTATTACTGTTGTTGTTCTCATTGTCACCTTATCAAAGTCGTATCATTCTTATTCGTAATACAGTAGTCGTAAATATTCACAGAATTGGCATCACTTTTAAAAATATTCATTCAAACCGTGATACGGACATCAATAAAATAGGAAATAAATAAAAAAAGATATTTATTTTTGCATGTGATATTAACATTGTCAAAGAAGAAATAGAAATATAAGAACGTAGAAAGAGAGAGAAAGAGAATGAACGAAAAAAAAGAGCACAAGTCAAAGTTGTCATTAACCTCAAAATCTGTCATAAACGGTAAAAAGAGATACTATGACAAATCCGTAATATCATAACCTGTCTAAGGACAAATCCGTCTTTACACTTTCATTATAAAAAGTTACCATACCGGTTCATCTTCCAACATTTCCTTTATTTTCTAAACCGGAGCCGCCCCTTCTTTCTTTCTCTCTCTACATTACTTTCTCTCTCTTACTTTCGCCGGAAATTAAATCTCCGGCGAGTTTTCATTTCCCGTTACACCGGAGTTTGTTAAATCAAATCATTTTTGCTTAATCTTAATTATTCTCAACTCTTAAGCTATTTTTCGTTTAAGTTTGTTGCGTGCATGATAAAACGGCGACGTTTTGTTACGGTGAGAAATCTTCGGAGAGTGGGAAAACGGCGTCGTACGGATGTAGTTTGATCGATCGGTGAAGATGGGAAGAGTGGTAGTGGGAGTGACGGCTACGGTGGCGGTGGCGGCGTGTGCGGTGGCGGCGGTTAGTGTCGCTAGAAGAGTGAAGAGTAGAAGAAAGTGGAAGAAAGTAGCGAATGTGTTGAAAGAGGTTGAAGAAGGTTGTGATACGAGTGTTGGAAGGTTGAGACAAGTGGTTGATGCTATGGCGGTGGAGATGCACGCCGGTTTAGCTTCTGAAGGTGGTTCTAAGCTCAAAATGCTTCTTACCTATGTTGATAATCTTCCTAACGGGTAATCGCTTTTTTTTTTTGTGTTCTTAATCTTAACTGTGCTATTGAATAAGTTGATTTTATTGACTATTAAGCTGTTGCTTTCAAAATGCGATATTTTTTTGTTTTTTGATTTATTATGTTTGGTTCAACAGTGTCATTTCAACGGTTTTTTTCCCCCAGTTTTGTCTATGTTTTTGTTTTTCACGCGGTTTAAATTTCTAATTTTTATGTACAGCTGTTTCTGTTGTCTAATTATTTCAATGTTGTCTATTTCATGCTTTCTGGAGTACCATGTTAGGTGTTTTTCATAGCTGTTTGCATTTTGTTTGATTTTTGAATAATGTGAAGGACATTTTTACGAAAATTTATTTAAATTTTGTTTATGGAAAATGTACTTTGGACATTTAATAAATGGCTGTTGTCTAATTTACTTTGTGAAAGTGAAGCATGATTTGTGTCAATGATTAAAGTAATTTGCAAGCTGTAAGAATGGTTGATAGATTGTGTTTGGGTTGGTTTTGGGAGAGGCCATGTGTCACTGTGTCAGTTCAGTTGAGTCTATGACAGCTATTTACTGGTTGGCATTTAACACGCTAAGGCACACACACATAGATATGCCTGTTGGCTGGTGCACTTTGCGAAAGGTGATGCACTATGAAGCACATATACTCCTCGGATTAGGTGTGTCCTTATGTCAGATACGTGTCGTGTCCGACAACACGACATGACACCGACACATATGATTACATTGAATCATGTCATTTTCTCAAATTTTATCGGTATGGACGTGTTCGTGTTGTGTCTGTGTCTGAGTCCATGCTTCATAGGTGATTCATGATTTGTGTCGATAATCGAGCTAATTTTTGAAAGCTGGAAGAATGATTGATAGATTGTGTGTTTGGATTGGTGTTGGGAAAAGAGACAATGTGTCACTGTGTTAGTTGAGTCTATGACAGCTATTTATTGGGATGGCATTTAACGCGCTACGGCACATGCCAACAGACGCGCCATGCGTTGTTGGTTCTAGCTGTACATTTTTGTTTATATCTAATTTGAGCGTTACTGGATCCGCCAATCAAGAAGATTCACCCGGTGGATTTGGATATGCTACTATGATCACACATTGCAGTTACCGCACTCCTTTTCTTTAGCAAGATTTGGTGATGCTTACACATGTCGTGAACAACACTCATAAGCAAAACATCTTTTATTATGATTACCGAGTCCTTTTGTTAAATTGGTTTGTTTGTCTTTTTTATCAGGACTGAGAAAGGACCATATTATGCGCTGCATCTTGGGGGCACAAATTTTAGGGTAACGCGGGTTCATTTAAGTGGTCAACCATCTCCTGTCCTTGAGCATGAAGTAGAGCGACAACCTATTCCCCCACATCTAATGACTGGCACAAGCAAGGTGACATGATCAAAACCCTAAAACTTTGGTTTTCCCTGTTATTCATTTGTTATGATAATGTTAAATTGAATTATATGCTTGCAGGATCTCTTTGATTTTATCGCATCATCGTTAAAAGAATTCATTGCTAAAGAAGATGGTTCCAATACTTCACAGGACAGAAGGGAACTTGGCTTTACATTCTCCTTCCCTATGAAACAAATGTCTGTTTCCTCGGGCATTTTAATCAAGTGGACAAAAGGGTTTTCCATTGTTGATATGGTTAGTCACTTTTATCTTCTTAATTGATCTTTAAAATTGGCTATTTTTTTTCTTCTCCATAAATAGTTACCAAACAAACATGTATGTCCTATTCAAGTTGCACTTGGTTTTTCAGTATAGAAATGTAAATATTAACAAACCAAAGCTATTTGTTGTCAGGTTGGAAGAGATGTTGCAGCATGTTTGCAGGAAGCATTTGCACGAAATGGCCTAGATGTGCATGTAGCTGCCTTGGTAAGGAATTCCTTTCCTTCGCCTAATTGTATGATTTTTCTTTTTTTGTCCAATATTTCCCTCTGAAAGCAATGCTTGCCTTGTATTTACACAACCGAGATTAAGGAATAATACATAATGTAATTTATGAGCTCGCTTCCGCCTTCAACAAATTGTTTTTTTCTAGGGCATATTTATGTTTTTGATCTAAATGTTAGGAATTTATAAGTGTGTTGAATGAATCAGTTTTTTTTTTGCTGCAAAGCCCTTCTTTTATACAAAAACTTTTAATTCTATAATATTGAAATGGTGAATAAATGATAATAGTTGTAAATGGTGCTTGTATACAATAATGTCGATAAATTATGTCATGATTTTTATTTCTATAGTTGTGTAATTATTTTTAGATATCTTAATTTGGTGTGAAGGAAAATGGGTGTTGTCATGTAAAATAAATCCTATTTGTTTCATTATATTACTTAAAATATGTGTTTCATTTCATTTTAAGCAGGTTAATGATACTGTTGGAACATTAGCTGTTGGGCATTATCATGATCCAGACACTGTTGCTGCAATAGTCATTGGTACTGGTACTAATGCCTGCTACTTGGAGCGAATTGATGCTATTATCAAGTGTCAGGGTCTTCTTACAACATCAGGACGCATGGTATTGTTCTCTCTTTTTTCAGTTTTTATTTTTCATTTTTCATTTTTGGGTTCTAGTTATGACTTATGAACTTATTTTCCGTCTTTTAGGTTGTTAATATGGAATGGGGGAACTTTTGGTCGTCTCATTTACCAAGAACACAGTATGACATTGAATTAGATGCTGAAAGCCCTAATCCAAATGATCAGGTTAGGTTCTGCTCCTAATGACTTTTGTTGCTTGATTTGTCATTTGTTATGACTAAAACTTTGGTGATTTGGGTGCAGGGTTTTGAGAAAATGATATCAGGAATGTATCTCGGTGACATCGTGAGGAGAGTCATTCTCAGGATGTCACTAGAGTCGGATATGTTTGGACCTATTTCTTCCAAGCTTTCAACGCCGTTCGTACTGAGGTTTGTACCAATTCTCAGCCATGCACTATGTATGTCCAATGTCTTTAGGAAAACATACTTAATACTAAGGCCGGATGTGTTCTGTTATTCAATAAAAAGGCAATCTGGCAGGACAAAGCATCTCCTATGTGTCGAGGGAAAGGTCAAACCTATTGTTTTTCTATTGTAGGCAGTTTTATCTTGGTTATACAAAGCATTGGAAAAGGCAAATTCTACACTTACAATTTTTTTAAAATATTACATTATTTTTCAACATTGATGTGTATATATATTTATCTGGTGATTTGGTCACAACCTACCTTAATTTTTATAGACATTGAATATTTCTGTTATTCTACCATACGCCCTTCATTAACTAAGTTAATAGTTCTGTTTTAAGTTCAATTTCATTGATGTCCAATTGTAGTGCATGAAACATAGTGGATCGATTTTTTTTTTGTTGCATTCTTTCATATCCTCTTGTGGTAATAAGACGACTTCTTGTTTAACTATATTTTTCTTTTGAGCACACAAGGTACAATGATTCATTGCTTAGTAAATTTGACTTTGCTATAAACTTGGACTTGCATATGACAACTGCCTTTGGCTTTTCTTGTTTTGATTTTATTACATGCTTTTTGAAAGGTTGCACTCTAACATTTGTTTGCTGGCTATGCCTGTATTCTTTTCTATGTACACTTGATTGAACTTGCAAACATCATGCACATTTTGTTTTTTCCTGGAGTATTTGATGTGACATGTGCTCCGTGAAAATGATGCATAGGCTGATAAGATATATTTCCTTGGATAACTACAATGTTCCATGCTCAATTGTTCTGGTTTTCCAAATCTCTGGCTTGATTTGATCTGAAACTCTTGTCATTTCAGGACTCCTTTGATGGCTGCCATGCATGGGGATGATTCACCTGACTTGATAGAAGTAGCAAGAATCCTCAACGACACCTTTGAGGTAAATAAGTCAGACACCATATTTTTTGTCCCTAAATGGGTGTCCTGCCTGTAAGTCTAAAAACCATATATCTTGTATTTGGCTGTCTTAGATTCCAGATCTTCCATTGAAGGCAAGAAAAATTGTGGTGAAGGTGTGTGATGTGGTGACTCGTAGGGCTGCTCGATTAGCAGCTGCTGGTATTGTTGGTATCTTGAAGAAGATTGGTCGTGACGGGAGTGGTGGCATCACAGGTGGACGGAGTAGGAGTGATATAAAAATGAAAAGAACAGTTGTGGCAATTGAAGGAGGATTATACTCGAGCTATACATTGTTTAGAGAGTACTTGCATGAAGCTTTAAACGAAATATTGGGGGAAGATATTGCTAAGCATGTAATTCTAAATGTCACCGAAGATGGATCAGGCATTGGGGCTGCACTGCTAGCTGCATCATATTCTTAAAAATGTGGATAGGGTACACCTGCTATTTATATATATCAACATTGATTGATATATATAGACACATACACACATATAGCCCTGTAAATCAGAATTCGTTCTTTATATTTAATATCTCTGTATAGAGGTTTCATCTATTCTTTGATCAGGTTATGTTCATTAATATTATTATCGTTATTATTCTTTACTGAATGTTTATATTATTATGACATTGATCTCTTATAAGTTGTGAGAGATCCTTTGGGTTGTAAATGCAATAGTATTAGGAGTAATGACTTGAAATTCTTATTATTATAGTCTTGCTTTCTTTGAAAAATTTGTTGTAATCTGGGAGGTTTTCTTATTAACTCTGTCAGCATTGATGATCCTGCTCTACGTGCAAAGCGGCTTACATTTCTCAAGATTGGTAGAGGTATTTCCCACGTAGGTGGAAAAATATGAATAATTTTTTGTTTTGTTTTTTTTAAGTAATTGACATTTTGTCTTTAAATTTAGAATAGGACTACTTTGATTTTCTAAAGTAAGTTCTATTTAATTTGACGGTAAAGTTGAAAAACATAAATTCCAGCCTGCTTTATGGTCTAGGGTAAGATTTTGACCACTGCAATCAGTTAACTTTATAAAGGTTTTTTTATAGTAAAAAGTAGGGATGACAAATAATTAGTTGATAAGATAACGGATGAATGAGCCAGTAGTGCAATACATATTGCACGCAATGGATTATCTAAGTGATAAGAGACCCATAGCAAGAGATCAGATATGTTTTATCCGACAATGAAAATTCCGTACGTATTAGTTGATGCAGATGAGTTAGCCAATAATTCAATATGTTTTCTAACCTATGCAAGATTGGACAGCTTAAGAGGTATTAAATACACCACTCTTTGGTTTTTTCAAACTCTTATTTTTCTTGAAAATTGATTTTCTTTTCTTCTCTCTTCTAACCATTATAGTTCGCGTAGATTCAGAAATACTACTGTATAAGGAAAGTCAAAGTTGCTTCTACAAACACACTAAAGTTGAACTCTTTATTCTTCTGTCACGTCACCATGCTTGTTCTTCTATTAACCATCATAGATTCTTCTATTATTCTTTGTTAACCATTATAGTTTTTTCAAGTTAATACATTTGTTCTCATTTGTACATATGTTCAACCAACAATCACCAAGAAGAGGAAGAATAAAGATCAAACACAACAAAATTTGAATCCTGAAACTTTTGGTGACATGTCATGAAACTAGTACAATAAAGAATGACAATTTTGTGATTTTTAGAAACAAAGTTAATGTTAAAGTATGTTTCTGAATATTGCCGTGTTGGGATTTAGGTTGTTGCCATGTGATGTTACATTGTTACCTCTGTTGGTGTGCAATTAGCCAAGGAATTGGAGAGGCTATGAATGTTATTTGTTCACGACACAGATATGTTGATTAATTAGGTTCTAGTTTGCAGTTTTACTCACTTAAGTTTTTCACATTGTTACATGTTTCACGACACAACAAGAAATATGAAATTATGGTTTCATGTTGTTACAATTGTGTTCCACGTGACTATTACTATGGAAAAATGGGGGAGAGAGAGAATTGTTTCTTTTTTAATAAAATGCTAATTAATTGACACATTAATAAGAGTTTGAAAAAGTCAAAAAGTGGTGTATTTAATACCCTTAAGCTGTGCAAATATTTGCACGGGTTAGAAAAACTTTTATTACTAATCCAACAATAGATTGGTCTATATGATAAGTAATTTGAGTTCGTCAACTAATGTTCAATTTAGCGGTGAAAACTTCATACTTTTTTTTTGAAAGAAAGTGCATACTTATAACATGACAAAAACTCAAAGAAAGTGCATAGTGATAATGTTCAATACGTACCATTAGATCTATCATAGAAAAAACATTGCTTACATGTGTGTAACATTAAATTACTTATTTTATTTAATTTAGGGTAAAAATGAGAGAACAAATCAATGCTTGTTATAAGCTCAGATACTGCTTTAAACAAAAATGGACAGTACCATGTAACTTCCCTTTAATTTTTTTCAAAAAAAAAGAAAAAACTTCCCTTTAATTATACTCAGATTTTGAATATAAACAAAATTTTATCGAAGAAAGTTGACGTATTTAGTCTAAGATTTAAATCAATTTTATTTTATTTTTTTGACAAAAATAAAACGATATTCATTCAATCAATTGATAAATTACATCAGATACAAACATCGCTAAAAACGTAAAGGGTGAATCTGCGAACAAACTCACATCACCCAAATTAATAGCATAAAACGGCAAAATGCCTACAAATAATATGATAAAACTTAAGTCACCGAAATCCACATGCTTCCGGATCTTCAACGTTGACGCCCAAATAATTGGTTGAATTTGTAATTGATTGATGCCGACCTTTGAATAGGAAATAAATGAACACCGCGACAAGACACGAGATCAAACGTCGCACAAGACGACGAACAACACAACGCCGCACTTAGACGATGAAATCACAAAAAAAAACTTGATATATGTGAAAACCACTTATTTAGATTGAAAGAAAAGGGAAAAAAGATGTCGATGGGTGATTGTAGGTCAACAAAATGACCTAAAACCATCAATCTTCGACGAATGAAAGGGGAAAGAAAGTTTAAAGAGAAGTTGGAGTTTCTCTCACTAAAAAATTAGGGTCGGCTATGTTGACTTTGTTCTACAAATTCTCATTTTATTAATATATAATATAAACAAATACATTCATTGGAATGAATCAATTTTATTAATGTTCTTTGATTAATTTTTATTTATATTTGGAACCCAAAAGTACACCATAATAAGTTGACAGTTTAACTATACCAAACAGAGCAAAACTGTAAGAAAATAATGTTGCAGCACCATCATATTTGAGATAAGTTGAAAGTGGAAGTCAACCATAATTATACACATAGTAAGGTTGACAGTTTGACTTTACGAAACATAGCAAAATTGGAAAGAGAAAATGTTGTAACACAGTATAGTTGACGGTGGGAGTCAACCCTGGAATTAATGTAGCAAGAATGATTGAATGAGTGAAGATAGGTTAACTTTAAAATCTTATGCCGCGGGTTACTCTGTTTTTCAAAAGTTAGTGGCCAATGGTCAACGCATTAGATCTTGCCTTTGAAATCATATACTCTTTCCATAATAATTATCTATTTAACATTATTTTTCTTTAAAATAATTGTCACTTTACAATACTAATGCAATATTTATTATTTTTTTCATTATTATACTCTTATTTAATGAATTTCATTCAACTTAACCACTTCATTAACTACGATTAATAAAGAGTATTTTAGTAAGAGTTTTTCTATCATGTGCAAATTTGCACATGTTAAGAAGTTTAAAGTAGTAACTTTGACTTGAAACTTGTGTTTTTTATATTAAATATGTAACTTTTAATCAATAATTGTTGGTTTTCAATGAAAAGATATTACTTTTAGTTACCTTAACATTGCACATGTTAGACAAACCCTTTTAGTAAATAATATTAAATTTATCATTGAAATCAACATAATAAACAACTGAGTGTAATTTAGAGATGGAGGGAGTAACTTTCAATCTGAAAATTTTGATTTGTATTTGTCCGAAAATTTAAATGTTTTGTTTAATAGGACACAGACAAAACATGTTTCTCAAGTTATATCCCAACCAATCACAACAATTTCCACAGGAATAGCTTCTTAAATCAAGTTCAAGCATAATAACAAGAGTTCAATGTGTTCTTGTCAAAAAAGTAAAAAAAAAAAAAAAAACAAGAATTCAATGACGGCTAACAATGTAAAATAATTTCACCTAAGAAAAAATAATGTAAAATAGATTTACACCGTCTGTAATAATAACACATTGATTCCTTAAAATAAAATAACACATTTATTTGTCATTCAGATTTATTGTGTTTGTTTTTTTTGTCAGACTAAATATTTTTTTAGGAAATTGTCTAAACTAAATAAATATTCTTTACGCGTTACTGCAAATCTAAATCATCGAATCGAATATGATCATAATAGATGATGAAACTTCATCTCAAAAGATTTAACATTGTTATATTTTTAAAGTTGAATTTAAATCTACTTTATTTTTTGAAGAAATTGAGGATTGCATTTACATATTGTAGAAAAATATATTAGACATTGGACCATCAATCTTATTAATGTGTCTTTCTCTCTGTTTTTTTTTTTGTTGTTGTAAAGAATATGTCTTTCTCTTTTATAAATGGATAATTTGAAGAATGCAGAAAGTCTTGAGGGCAGCAAGTATATCCATTATTATTAATCCACCTTACATTCAATCAATACATCCATGTCATATAAAATCTATTTATAGATTAAAATAAATCCAACAAAAAAAATTGCTTATAATTTTTCATAATATGGATAGATCACAATTTGTCTACTTATTTTTAATCAACTCAAAAAATAATATAAACCCATTAGGTAAAATATAAAAAATTTATTTGACCTAAAAAATATAAACAGTTTATTTATAAATTAAGTAGACACCAATATCTATTTTGATAATCTTGTGTGAAATTCTGTTTTCTTGTTATTTATGGTGAATAAATACAATTTAATTTCCTTTAAAAAATAAAATACATATTATTTTCTTTCGCATAAACTACCACTGAGTTACTCATTTGCTAAATCGTGTGTTATGGCGCCCGATGCTGCAGCCGCCGCCGGTGGAAAGAAGAGAAAACGCTATCTTCCTCACAACGTATCTTCTCACCTCACCTCTTCTTTCAATTTCAATCTTTCTATCATTTTATTTATTTTCTGAATCTGTTAATTTTTTGCAGAAACCAGTGAAAAAGGGTTCGTATCCATTACACCCTGGTGTGCAAGGTTTTTTCATCACTTGTGATGGTGGAAGAGAACACCAAGCCACTCGCGAAGCTCTCAATATTCTCGATAACGTATCATTTCATCCTTCCTCTCTCTCTCTCTCATAACCGCTTTCCATGAATTTTTGCTCTTTTTTTTTTTTTTTTTTTTTTATTTAGTTGATTTTGAATTAATTGGTCATGGTTAAAATTGAGTTGAAAGTAAAGTGATTATGTTTGGATATATTCATGAAAAAGTGATTTCAATAATAAATTTGAGTGTAAAACTCAATTATAGAATCAAAATTTCCAATTTATAGCTTAAAGTTAGGATCAATTCTGGAGGCAAAATCAATTCTACTTGTGAACAACCAAACATGTTAAATCAATTTTATATTTTTATAATCAATTTTGGCACCTCCAAAAGTGGAACCAAACATACACTTATTGAACTATCCCAATTGAAATAAGTTCATGATGCTTTATTTATAGGAAAACGAACATCCTCATAATTTATGTATGTTAATGGAGAAGTTAAATGAGTGCTTTAGAAAAAAACTTAGAGGTAGAAGTTGAGTTTAACTAATAGTAAAATATGATGTTTAAAAATTTATTGTTACTGTAAGATTAATTAAAAGAGGTTTTTTTTAGTAGTTTAGTGAAGTTTATCATATTCTCTTTGATGGAAAGGAAGGAGACAATATTATCCCATAAGGCATGCAGAAAGGATGAAGTACTTTACTACATTTGAAATTTTGAATACACTGTGGATCTGCTTACAGTGTATCGATATCTTGAGAGTTTGATCTGTGAAGTTTAAGTGTTAGTTTGGCATTAACTTAAAGATAGCAATGAAAAGAAATTTAGAGATGAACTTTATTCAACGAGTTGAGTTCTATGAAAAATATACGCCTTGACTTTAATAAGATTCAACATAATTCTTTATGATGTCCATTTATCAATATATACAAGTGAATTTCCCATTAATGTGTATCGCTTTTTTGTTCCTTTATTGTTTCTATTATTAGTGAGATGATTTTTGTCCCGCAAATTGATATCATGCCATTGTTTCAATTTGTTTTGCAGTTTTACGAAGAGCTAATTGATGGCGCACATCCAAGTGTGACGAAGTTGTCCGATAAACCTTTAAATAAAAAAATCACGTTTGCAGATTCTGACTCTTCCGGTAGTGACGATGATGAGGAAGAAGAGGAGAAGGCACAAGTGCCAGAAGGAAGTGAGGAAAAGGAGGACAAAAAGCCTAAACTGGATGTTTCCAATAGCGACAATACTAGCCATGACAATGAAACAGGTGAAAAATCAGATCCTCCTAAAATTGATGGTCTGCATGCTCAGGCTGGGGATAAAGCTAATGATGATAAAGGAGATGTTGACAGTCCCAAGACCATAGAAAAGATAGCTGATGAGCTACCAGCTGTGAAAGAGTGCTGCAAAACAACTGCGCCAACGAGTGATTTGGGTGAAAAAAAAGTGGAAGAAAAGTCCATTGATAAGTTAATTGAAGATGAACTCGTAGAACTGAGAGACAAGAGTAAGGTGATTTGACGAGACTTCCATTCTGTATAATATTCTATTCTGTTTATGTTAAAAGTTTCTTCAAGTAACATATCATATGAATTTTTTTTTAATAATTTCTGGCTTTGCTCAAACTTTTATGTGGCTATCCAATATTAATAGTTTCTCTCGTAATTCTCTACAATATAGTATATTCAAGATAGACCATTATGGCATAATTTGATCCATTTAGCCGACTGCACTTAGTGGGATAAGGCTTGGTTGTTGTATATCATCTTCAAGATTATATACATATTTATGCAACATATGCTAAGATTTTTAGTCATGCTAAATGTTGATTCTCTTTATTCCTTGTTTCTTATGTTTCAATGACATTGCCCTATATATTTCTTTTCTAGGCCGTCTCCTAACTTTCTGAGTCTTCTTTCACTTGTCTATCTTTATGACTCCTGAGATTGGAAATTTAGTATGATATTGGAAATATTATCCTTCAGAGTTCAAAATCGTTCTGAAACATAATCATTCTTTGTTGACTTCTTAGTGAAGGATACTTCTACTTCAAGGGCTAATATTGACTTTCATCTGATTATAAATATTTGCTTTTGATGGCTTTTGTTAATTAAGTAGTGGCAGGATCAGGTTTTATATTTATCATTTTGTTCTCAGAAGATTTTGATTTTTGGGTGAAGAGTAAATTTTGTTTTGTAGAAAAACAAATACCTAATTCTTCAGTTCCTTGTGCATTGGAGTATAACTTTGGGGCACTGGGGCTGACGCGTGCCTAAGGATTTGTTTCCCATTTCCTTTTCATTTGTGAATAGGTGTGTGTTTTGCTAAGAGGCTGTCTTTTTTTCTAAATTGTTTTACACAGAAACGCTTTGCCAAGCTTGAATCAGGTTGTAATGGTGTGGTATTTATTCAAATGCGGAAGAAAGACGGAGACAAAAGCCCCAACGAAATTGTTAACCGGATCGTGACATCAGCAGCATCGACTAGGAAACATATGTCGAGGTAAACTTTTAGTTTCTATTCTAAGAAGAATGACCATACGCAGAAGAAACGCTGATACAGTGTTGTCTACTTCTAGGTTTATCTTGAGAATTTTGCCTATTGAAGTCTCATGTTATGCCTCAAAGGAGGAAATTTCAAAAGCAATCCAGCCTCTTGTGGAGCAGTACTTTCCCGTGGAAACTCAAAATCCACAGAAGGTAATATTGTGCATCAGTTTCGCTCCACATGTATTAGATTATTTTTTCTTTTATTGCACCATCTTTACACAATGAGACTCATTAGCTTGCAAAGCATGAGAGCAATCATGAAAGGTAGCTTTACTATTGTAAAAATTATTGAAACTATACTCAAATGTGTCTTTCATTGAATTCGCCATTAGATAATTTGTTGTCACTGCATTAAAAAATACATGTTTACTTAAACATCACGAACAAGTCATGCTAAGAACTCTTTTTATATTTGGTTTTGGGTGGGAAATGTTATTTCATTTTCGATGTATTATGAATGAAATAACCAAGGCTCCATTGAAACTTCGTTGCTTCTTGATTCAAATTAGAAATTAGTAAATTGGTCCATCAAACTGTAAATTTTAATGTTCGTGATGACTATATTTCTGGGAAATTTAGTTGTTAATGTAGATTTGTTCATTTGTAATCTTATTTCTTATTTTCCCTACAAGACGCAAATGTTGTTGACAAAGTTCATGCTCATGTCTCTCTATGACTTGATCCATTTGTCTACAGCTTGACCAGTATTTTTGTATGTGTAGTTTGCTGTGATGTATGAAGCCCGGGCAAATACTGGTGTTGACAGGATGGAAATAATTGATGCTGTGGCAAAGTTGATTCCTGCACCTCATAAAGTTGATCTCAGTAATCCTGATAAAACCATAATAGTTGAAATTGCCAGGGTAAGTAAGGCTGAATTTCAATTAAAGTATGTTGCATGCATGTATATTATACCTATATTGCCATGTATTTCCCCAGAGCAGCAGCCATTTTTTGAAGTTTTATCTTGCTGTGCCAGATTATTTCCATTCTTTTCAAATCGACTGCTATTACATTTTCGTGTTCACTTTTGCCCCCGACAAATCATCCACCCAGTGATTATATGAAATTATGCATTTTCATGGCTTTTCAATTTTTTCAATTATAAAATCCCTATTGGAAAGAAACCTATTTGTCAAAAAGTATGTTTTACTGCTTCAACTCTTGCCTTGGCTGGAGAATCGCTAACTTCTTGTTTCTCTTTCTCTTCAATGGTAGACTTTGTCATTTTTCCTTTTTTGCCAACTTAAATCGCTAACACAGTTAGGCCACATAAGCTAAAATGCTGAATTGAAAAATTATTATGAAGTTTAAACTCTGACTTGTTTTGCTATACCATCTTTCTGTGAGAAATGCTCAGCTGTACAAAACTGTTCTTACATGAATGAGTTTCAATCTGTTGTATAATTTGTATCAGTTTGGTATAGAACTAATGCATGATGTTTGTTTGGCAGACTGTTTGCTTGATCGGGGTCGTTGAGAAGTACAAGGAGTTGTCCAAGTACAATATTAGGCAGTTAACCTCAAGTAAAGCATGAGCCTTTCAGACAATCTGTATGCTTCTAGTTGTGGCAAAATTAATACCTAGGCATATTTGTACTTGCAGCAAGTGCTAGATTTAGCAAGTCCTTTAAATGTAATCAAGTTCTCACAAATCAAACTAGAAATTTACATGCAGCAACACTAGGTTCAACTGCCGTTAAGAATATTACTTTCAAATCTTTTAGAATCCGTGGCATCTGTGGCTTTCATGCTTTGATGCTGTTTTTTTCGTTGATGACTTTTAAACCGCATTTAAACATAATATCGTATTGGTCCTCACCTTCTGGGCAAGTCATCGCTCTAATCCTTCCTCTGATGACATCATTTATGGCAAAGTGGAGAAATTTGCGTTGTGGCTTTCTTTGCCTGCGAGTTTAGGACAAGGGCTTTGGACTAGTTTCTGTGAAATGTATGTGTGCAGTATTTGTTAGATGCGGGGAGTCCAATTTGGATAATTTGCTAGTAGTTTGAGAAAAATATATTTCTGTTCTCTTCCCTGTTTGGGTATTGGGAAATTGACCGAAAGTGAAATAGTGTGGATAAATGATAATTAGAATTCGAAAATAGCTTAGAAAAAATTAATCCCAAAGTCATTCGTTATCAACCTCTCACTTCTAAAGCTTGTAAAAGAAAAATCTCAACTGCTAAATCTTATAAAATAAACTTTAATTGGGTACAATAAGCATGCTTTTTCATTCCAGGCAAATATATTATTGTGTTTTGTCCTTGTAAAAATATTTTATGTTTTTACTTGCAAATATATCATTTTTATTAATGGTCAGGTGATTTGTTTTAATCCCTACAAAATTTGTTTATATTTAATTTGGTCCTTGTAATATTATTTATTTTAGTCCTTATTTTGGAAAGCTAAAATTTAAATATACTACATATCTATTTTGCAAAAACAATATCTTACAAATTAAAAGCCAAATGGACCAATTATTTTAGTCCATATATTTTTCTTAAAAAAAAAAAATGTTGTGTGAAATAAAATTACAAAGACCAAAAGCAACTCCCCATGAGCCTAGCTAGCTGGCGCCGAACTGAGACAATGCAACATGGAGAGTTGAGATTTGAACCTCGGATTTTCCACTTACTCAATGAATTTTTAGCCACTAACAAAAATTTATAAAATTTCCCTTAATTTTTTTTTACATGAAATGACTAAACAAAAATAATAATATATTAAGTATTAACCAGGAACAAAAACATAAATAAACTATAAAAAAAAAACTTATTAGAAGCGTCAGCTTTTAAATTGGAAAGAATCACTACGGAGAACCAGGTTTGATTGGAATAATTATTGGGCAAACTATACTTACCTCAAAGCCGAATCTCTGAGAATCATAGAGTTAACAAAAAAAATAATAGAAAGAGTTATACTAATGTTAAATATGAGACTCGTGAGAGTAAGACGTACAAATAAGAGAATGTGTGTGGAACACGGGGAAAAGGGAAGTGATATATATATTTTCTTTAGTTACTCCTCTTTTGTATTTTTCTTACAACACATTACGAATTGAAAGTATTTAGAGGAGCAAATCGAGTCATAGTTGAATGACTGAGATTCTTTGACTGCAAAAAATTTAATTTCGATTCCAACAAAAATCATTGTGGAGATCTCAGTGTTGATTCACCTAAAACGTTGATTTGGAGTTAGACAACCTAAATCGTCATTTTTTTTTTTAAGAAAACCTAAATCGTCATTTGTTTTATGATTAGTCATGATTTGTTGATTATTATATTTTTCTTTAACCAAATTTAAAATGAAGATTATGATTAGTCATGATTTGTTGATTATTATTTATGAAGATTATGATTTGTTGGTTTATAGAAATACACGACAGATTATCCACATCTGTATAAACCAAGGTATGGCAACATTTTCTTTCACAATTTTTTTTTTTTTGGTAACATTGACAATACACAGAATGGACACAACAAAGTTCTTGGCATGGATAAATGAATACCAATGGACAGAATAATGAATACCAAGTGTTGTGGTGTAAATAAATGAGTACAAAGTAAAAAGTAGAATAAAAGGAAAACAAAATTGATTGTTGAATCAAATAATCTTGCACAAAGTAATTTGATTGTTGAATCTCATAATCTTGTACAAAGTACCCCCAAAGCTCCAAAGAAGAATAAAATAATCTATGACAATGTTTAAACTTTTAACTAATTCTCAACAAAAGAGAGAAACAATCATGTATGGAAAATTCCAAAGCCCCATTATAAAATTGAAAAGGAAAGGATGAATCAGGCTTTAAAAATTCCATCCCTTCTCTTTTCCAAAGCAGATCACAACCAGACATAGAGAAGAGAAATCAATGAACTCTGAGATCAAAGTTAAGCAGCAGGATCTTTGTACAACTTCTCCACCATCTTCCTGTACTCTGTAGAAAGTAGAACATAGCAAAATCAGTTCATCATTCACGAGTTGTACATATTTACAAATCTTCTGCAAAATGTCAATAATGTTTATTTACCTTCTTGATTGCTCCAAAGCTGTGCTGCTTGTGGATTTAGCGGCGAGCTAATGTTTGGTTCTAAATTATGAAAGAAGTTAAAATACAATTAACAAACAGGGAAGAACAAAATAAAAGTGTTATATTATTGATTCAGGTTTCAAATTTACCTCCTAGCAGGCTTTGAATTGACAAAAGAATTGTTCTAACATCATAAGCAGATGACCATTTATCCTATAAAACAAAGATTACTCAGTTAATTAATCATATCATAGAACATCAATATGCAATAGTTGTATTGAAAATGACACTACATAACAAGATGTCGCCATCATCACATGCTACTGACACAACATTCAATACCTGTAGAATGTCCAAGCAAATATTGCCATGCAAATCAACATTGGGGTGGAAGCATGTGGTGTCAAATTTGACCTTTGGAGCCTTAAAAGGATATTCATTGGGAAATGAAAGTGACAATTTGTATTCTGTTCCTTCAAAGACAGTGTCTTTGCTTCCTGCTATTGTTCCTTTCCAGCACAATATATTGTCTTCTTCAGGAAAAGCAGATATACCAGAATCTCCACTCATCTGCCAAATAATCACATTAATGAATTAATCACTTTTCCCCAACTGATTTCATATAAACTAAGTGCTCAAATTACATTGCATACACACACAAGAATAAAAAATAAATGAGCCCAAATAATCACATTAATGAATTAATCACTTTTCCAAATAATCCCATTACCATCTAATTACTTGTTTTAACTCCTCAAATTACATTTAGACAAAAATAATTGATAAACCAACACAAAATTAGATCATAGAAAGTGAAAAAGAGAGATCCAATTTCTTACCATCAAAGCCATTAATTCAGACTGCAACCTGCAAAATTGCAACAGCCCACAAAGCAAAAGAAATTGAGTTAGTTAGATTCGGAGAAACAAACTGAAAACCCTAGCAATGTTTTAAATTAAATAAATTAAAAAGAAAAGCAAAAACCCTAAATTTAATTTAATCAACAAAAACCCATCAATTCCCAAAATTAAGTAAATTCAAAAGTTAAGTAAAAACCCTAAATTTAAATCAATAAAGAAAAACCAATAGATCCACAAAATTAAGTAAATTAAAAAAAACCAAAATTTTAATTGAATCAACAAAAACCATTAATCCCCAAAATCATCCGAAGGGTTTGATTTCTTCATTTTTCTTGGCATAGAACGTTCCCAATTTCCAATCGAAAGACAAAACAAGATTCAAAAAACTGTAATACTGAATTGAAAAAACGAACCTTTTGAGAACAGATTGAGTGTCAACGGATTTTGGCGGAGGAAGGGGTTGCATTGAAGGAGCAATGTTGCTTTGAGAAGCTTCAGTTTGAACGTTAGCGCTAGCCATTGAAAGAGAAAGAGAGAAATTAGTGATTGATTTTTGATTTAGGGTTAGGGTTTTTGTTGAAGGAAGAAGAAGCAATTGAATTGAGAGAAGAGAAGAGAAGAGAAAGTGATGACAGTGTTGTTGATTTTAAACGAAAAGTGCCTTTCACGAAACGACGTCGAATTTAAGGTCGGTTCAAGAATTCGAACGTTGAGAAACCAAAATTAATCACAACGGCTAGTAATCTTGGATAAATGGAAATAAACCACAATTTAGTACTCTATTAAATCAAAATGATGTATTATTCTTTCTTTTTTTTATTCCTTAAAAATTTCGTCAAAATGTTAAATATTTTCTAAAACATTATTTGAGTAAAAACATAAAATCACCCTTACATTGGTTTCAACGAACATAGTTAACACAAGTAATAAATTCATTAACCATTTAGTTTTGGATTTGATTTAGATTTATGACTAATGCATATTGAAAAACATTTATTGGAAGAGGTTAACCCTTAAATTAATCTCATTAATCTTTTAGATGATTTATCTATACAGTTATACGTGAAACATATATTGTATTTACAAAAATAAAAGGTGATGGGTTGGTTAGAGTGGACAACTAAACATAATTTGAGGCCTAAACAATATTTTTTATCTTGAATTTTATATTCTCATTACACTAAATTTAAATTTTGTTGTCCGTGTATAATCGTGCAATTTGAAGAAAAAAAAAAGACATTGGTACAAACTTGACCACTTTTAATCGTATTCACTTTTTTTTTTTTATCAATTTTAATTGCACTCGTAACTAAGTTAGAGATGATTTATATTTAGAGATATCATATATATATATATATATACAAGATCGGAGTTCGAATTTTGAATTTCGCATTTATTCATCTTAGGTAGGGCTAGACAATGGTCGGTTTCAGACCCAATATGTGAAACCGAACTAAACCACGACTTGAAAATCCACACCCATTTCCGACCAGAAACAACTTCGGTTTAATCGGATTAAGCGGTAGAATGGGTGGGTTATTTCGGTTAAACCGGTTTATTCAATTCCTGACTTTATTGAACATTGGAGAATCCTTGAATAATTTCCTTTAGAAAGAAAAATAAAAGGTGAGAAAAAATCGGATTTGTTGATTTATGAGCTATCAAGCAAGAAAGGAAGGAAACAAAATACTAATCCATAATTACCAACCAAAAAAAAAACTAATCCATAAAACAAATGATGTTATTTGCATACAATATCGAGCAACAGTATCAAGCAGTTAGCCATTCAAAATAAAAAGTATTGGGCATATATGTTGATTTTTTTAATTTTGTTTGATGTTTTTTTGGAAAATAGAAGGAAACAAACGATGGACTATTTGGGTTTTTGGATGATGTTTGAAGGAAAGGAACGATTTTGGTTTGGACTTGAAGGAAATAAAGGATTTGGGTTTCTCTTGGGAACAATAGTACAGCGGCATGACAGAGAAATAAGAAAAGAATGATCAATGAAACCGAAATTGAGTTAGAAGCAAAGCAACAAGTTTGAACGATGAAGATGAATGAAGGAATGTGTTTGTGACCTTCTGTTCTGAGAAACAAACTAAACAGCAGCCAACAACAAGGAATTGATAACTAGGGTTTCTCCTTAACTTAAGCTTATATACTATGGGCCAGACTGCACTTCAACTTTATTTGGGCTGGACTCTGAACTAATAGTTTGTACACATGTATGGGCGGCGGAAACGGATTTCGATGGGCCATTAATTCCCACCCGAAACCGTCCAACACAAACCAAAGGAACCCACACCATTTCACCAGTCCAACCCGGTTACCCGTGAAACACCGACCTGACGTGTTTCGGGCCACGCGGGCGGATGGTTTGGGCCGGTTTTCCCAATCTTTGTCCAGCCCTAATCTTAGGCACCAAATTAATTGAAAAAATGATTTGGTAAAAGAAAGTTAGAAATAATTTTCCCATTTAATGAGACTCCCACAGTTCTTTTTTTGACAAAGTAGTCTAGTGGCTAAAAATTCACTTTTTTTAAGATGAATAAATGAGGTGTATGGGGTTCGAACCTCGGCCCTACCTATATAAAACAATGTCTCTACCAACTGAGTTAAAAGTTCACGAAGACGACTCTCATCGTCATTTATTATAAGTTCATTTGACAAATTTTCATAAAATGTTATCATTAAGAAGTCTTAAGGAGATCTCGGAGACACTAGTTAACATTTTCCTAATTATATATGAGACATTTTTTTAGTGGTATAAAGGTTTGATAGTTTATTACAAGAATTATGCAATCTTGTAACATCCCAGACTGCTTTCAGGATTGTCGATTGACCCCACAAACTAACACGAATCTTTTTAACGTGTTTTGTCCTCACTCACACGCTTTCCGGGAGACTTCTCAGAAGGTCACCCATCCCAAAATTGCTCCAAGTCAAGCATCCCGTCCCAAAGTTCTTATGGAATGTGCTACTGAAAAGATGATGCATCTTGTTGATATATGTAGTGCCAAACAATTCTTATAAGTCTTCCTTCAACCATCCAGTCTCATGGATGCATGGCTTCAGGATCCCTCTCATTCTGATGTGATTCGGTTTTTGCCTAAAAGATGTCAGGAGCCGGACCACTCTCCACCATCATCAACCTTGAGCATTACAAGTCACACCTTAAATACTAAAATAACCCAACTTTAAACTAACACTATTTATTATTATTACACCCTTATGACAACAGAGTCAGATGCTCACACGGTTTATTATTTTAAACCAACACTTACATTTTTTTTTACAGAAAACTAACACTTATATATTTATGCAATATGAGTATATTTATATGGTATTATTATTCTCACATAATTAGTTCATAACACTACAACAAATTATAACTTTAATGAGAATGGCAATGAATGTTAGTGGATGGTTTAAAGATAGGCTTAATTGCAGTTTTAGGTCCTTAACTTTTCCAAAGTTGCGATTTTGGTCCCCTAAGAAAAAAACTATAAAACAACTCCCTATGTTTTGCAACTGTAGCAATTTTGGCCCCCAAGGCTGATATTGACTCGGTCTACGCTAATGTAGCACCCTAAGTGAGGTGCCACGTGTTTTTCTTTTTTTTTTGCCTTGGGGGGCCAAAACTGCTACAGTTGCAAAACTTAGGGGACTGTTTTGTAGTTTTTTTTCTTAGGGAGCCAAAATCGCAACTTTGAAAAAGTTAGGGGTCTAAAACTGCAATTAAGCCTAAAAGATAATAACAACTTGCATTTTCTAGATGGATTTTTCTTTTATAAAATCTTTGACTCCACTTATTAAAACTTATACATCCGTCCTACAAGTTATGATGATCATTATTGCTAGTATAAATAACAATGTATTATACTTATACTTATACTCAACTTACCCGTTTTTTTAAGAAGATAAACTAACCCCCTCAAATTGGCACCAGATAGAATCGAACCTGGGACCTTGAGGAGGAGCACACTCCCAGATTCCAAGCCAATACCACTAGGTCAACCCAAGTGGGTTTACTCAACTCAACCTTCCATCTCAATGCTACACCTACAAGTTATTAGTACCCACGTACCTGATTATAAGCCCTTGTTAACTAGTAGTTAACAAACTAAGTACGTTGTTTTTTTTTTTCTTGACAAAAACTAAGTAAGTTGATAAAAGTCATTAATAAATTGTTCAAAAAAGAAAAACATCGATAACTGATGCTATAACCTCATAAAAGATGCAAGTTCACATGATTCTCGTTGAATTTGCATACAAATTTTTTATCAGTAACTAACTATCCCAGTGTGAGATACCACCTTGCATTTTACATTTCTTTCTCTCTTTTAATTTTTCTTTTAGTTTCTTCGTCATGACCATCTCCTTTCTCTCTGTCGCGATCTATCTATCGCTCGCTCACACAGGCAGAGCACCACCGTTGTGGCCTCACTCTTACCACCGCAGCAGCCTCCATGGCTGCCTCGTTGAAACTAAATATATGTACGGAGAATTATATGGTATCATACTCAATATTAAAAAAAAAACAAGTTGCTACTTGTAGACTCTAAAATACCATTTCATAAAATAGAATTGCAATTTAAGTATTTTTTATATACTTTAAAAAATATATTTCATACTCACTAATATATTTCCCTATTAATAATAACAAATTTTGAAAGTATTTCAATGTTAATTAGTTAGTTGATTCGTTCGTGTAAACCCAAAAACACAATTTTAGATTTTTGTTTTTAAATAAACCTCATTTTTAACATTTTGACATAAATTTTCTTTATTTTTCAACACAACTTAAAAAGCATGACCATTTTAGAACTAGTTATACAAAAATACATATAGTTTTTAAAGTAAATTATTTTTATTTACCTCTCAAACAAAATTATTTTTAAAATAAGTACGTAAGATACAATTAAATAAATAATATAGACTTTTTCTTGTCAATAATAATAATAATAATAGAGCTTTATGCAAAGACCGTTTTGGATTAACACCAATTATGTACGTACTAGTTTATATAAAAAAAATAGTGTTTTAAAAAAAATTATAATCAAGTTTTTGAAATTTTAGAAAAATCAACTTGGTTGAACTTAATCGAATCAATTTACTCTCCATCGATTTGGTTTGGTTTGGATTTCGTAATAAATTTACTAGTTCACATTGCAATGAGTAAACACTGTATTGGTTGAAAAAATATCAATTGATGTATCACACTAATTATTTCATCTCGAGAACGTGTATTCATTGATAGACCAGAGATTAGGTTAAGTGAGATTTGGGCGAAAAAAAACACTTCAACGATGTTCAAATCTTCAACATTTTCAATAATGTTCAAATCTTCAATATCTTTTAATTCATCACGTTAACTTGAATATTGAAAATAGAAGCTTGTTTTGAAATGCAATTCACAAAGTCTTTTACTTTCACGTTTAGAGATTGTAAATGTGACAATGTTGATGTTGACTTAACCACTTATTTTTTAAAGAACTCAAAAGTGTAAAAGTGTTACAAAGGTTAGTTCTGTCAACAAACACTTGAAGACTATCATCAATCAAATACTTCAACTATCAACCTAAAAATGGAAGGACATATATTGTTTAGGTGATGGATCGATGAACTATTATATATATAGTAGTAGGGTTTCATGTAATTTGAATGACAGAACGTCGATTATAATAGTTGAATATGATTTTACCATCAAATCTAAATGGAATTATTCAAACAATTTATGTTAAAAAAAAACTTCTTAAAACATTGATCACTTTTATAATCATACTTGTTAGAAGAAAATATACTTTGTTGCAAATGATCTTTATAAACAATAATTAATAATAATTTATTTTTAAGCAATCTTTCAAAGATGTTTTAATACTCAAGTTTTAGCTCTTTAGGGACTAGATCAAAATAATAATGATGACATCTCATATAATCAAAACCAGATTATAGATGGTATCTCATAATTGATATTTTTTTAAAAATATTACTAATTCAAATGTGTTAGAGCATACCAATGAATTTAAACGAAAATCTCAAATAAAATTCAAATGCTTATATTTACCCAAAAAACGTGATCACAAAAATAGGTTATTAAAATTGTGATTACAAACAAATTTTATCTCAACAAGTAGAACAAAAAAATTTAATGCTTGATGTAGAAAAGATTAATTCTTTGGTTAACAATACTTGGACATTTTTTGTCGAAACAACTGCGTTCAAATTTGCACTGGTACAGACTCAATCCATTATTTTTCAAGAATAAAAAGATAGCTATAATTAAAGGGGTAAGCAGTTGGATAATCTCCAAACCTCTGATTGCATTATGTTTGAGAGGACTTTGGAATAAGAGTATAACCAGGTTTAAGCTCATGAGGAGATGTTTTGCTACTAAAAGTCTCGTGAAAATTGGGTCAAATATGGCAAGAGAAATGCAAAAAAAATATCATACTCAAGCAGTCATCAAAAGACTAATGAATACAAATTTAAGAATTAATGTGGAGAATATATGGTGCACAGATGCAACCATTCTTGTGCATCCTTTCCAATCAAATGATCCTTGTAAAACCCCTGTTGTTTACAATTGGATGATATCCCATCTATTGGAGTTAATATGCATGATCAATTTGTTTTGCCTGTGAATACCGTAGAGGTTAAAGGTGCTATATTTTATATGCACTCCTACGAAGCCCTAGGACCCAATGGTTTCTAACCTACTTTTTTCAAAACTTATTGGCATATTGTGGGTAATGGTGTTTAGAAAATGGTGTCTAATGCTTTTACTTATGGTAGTATTGATCCTACTTTTGCAAAGACCTTGATTGCTCCTATCCCAAAAATATATATTTCCCATGGTTTCAAAGATTTTCGTCCCATAAGTTTATGTAATGTTTTGTTGAAGACTATCTCCAAAGTATTGGTTAAACACATCAGACCCTTGGTTGAGTTTATTGGACCTCTCCATGTTTCTTTCATTCCTCATAAACGGACTTCAGATAATGCCATTATTGCACAAGAGATTGTTCACCACATGCACAAGAAAAAAAAGTTAAGAAAGGTATTTTATTATTTAAGGCGGACTTTGAGAAGACACGTAATAAGGTGGATTGGTTCAAGATATGCAACAAATTTTTTGTGATGCTTCAGAATTGAAGATTATAAAGTCTAAGTTCCTAACATATTTAAATGTGACTCAGTCTAAGAAGCATAAATTTGAGTCTCTTCTTCAGTTTCACCATACCACTTCCTATGTTGTCTAGTAGAGTTAAAATTTCTAATTCCATTATATTCTAGAGAGGACAAATGGTAGGCTGATGGTATGGAAAATGAATCTTTTGAGTATATTAAGTTACTAAGTCGAGAGGAAGCATAAATTATAGATGAGAAATGTTAACGAGTGTCTCCGGGACACTCTTTAAGACCTTTAAAAGGTAACTTTTTTGAAAAGTTACCTAATCAATGCATTGAAAATTAAAATATTTGACTTTTCTATGGAATAATTTCTCCTTTTGGAATGCTTAAAGAGTGCTCCGGAGGCACTCGTTAACAAGACCCATTGTAGATTACTTAAAAGACATCTTGATATTGACATCAGTGTTAAGTTAAATTGATCATGATTAAATATGATGCCTTGTCCCCGAGACATTCTTTCCAATAAACTGATACATGATGATGCATTCTCAATACAATAATACACCACTTGTATACACAAATCCAAAACTTCTAACTAATTATGATTACTTAATCACCAAGTAAACCTTATGATGAGTTAATCTTTAACTAACTAACTCATCCTTATCTAACTATCTTTATAACTAGTAACAAGCTTCTAACAAACTTGTGCTAATCTAAAGTATATACATCATAACAACTATAATAATTACTTCAAGTCCATACATAAAACCTCACAATGGTACCCAAATTTCACCAAATCTAAAACAATTGAAAATACACACGTTTAAGTAACAGAATATTTCAATTTCAGACCTGAGATAATTGAATAGTATGTGAGTCGTGAATATAATTAACACAAAGAATAGTGGGCGAAGAGGAAGAAAAATAGCATACGTGAATCTATTTGTAAAAGATAAACTTATAATTTTAAACATAATCTTAGTATTATGATTAAATTTTAGGTCAAATATATTTTTTTTTCCTTTTAAGTTTAACAAAAGTATCGAGTTAGTCGTTTAAGTTTTAAATAAGTCTTTTAAATTTTTCGAAGTTTCAAATAGATCTTTAAGTTGTTAATTTATTGCACATATTTGAAATTTTTTAAGTTTTAAATATGTTTTTAAAAGGGTAATGGTGTATTAAATTAACAACGTAAGAAGACTATTTAAAACATAAAAAATTTAACCTGGTATTTTTCTCAAACTTTAAGTATCAAAATATGTATTTGGCCTAAATTTTAAATACATTTGGGTGTTTTTGGGTGTAAAATTTAATCATAATAATGAATGGAACCCAAATATAGTCTCTATCTCATGGAACCGATTTGACAAACCAATTCCCACTTTAAAAAATAACGTAACCTAAATTCAAAGAAAACATTAGCCACACTACATTGAAATATGACACAAATCACTATCCATGGATGCTACTATCATCTTTAAATACATGTAACAGATGTCAATATCAAAGTATGGTACTATCCTCTTAGAAAACATATTGTCCTGATCCTCATTCTCACTAAAGGTTTTGGCCATACCAAAGTCATTTAAGAATTTGATAGAGTTATCCACATTAAGAATTTCTTTATGCTTCCCTTTGGGAAGTCTTGAATATGAGGACATTGAGACAACCATTTATTAGACCAAAAGAAATTCAATCTTTTTTGCAGGCAATTCCATCAGTTATGGATTGTAGTGCCTTTGGTTTCAGATATTTTCCATTTGGAAGAAGTTTTAACTCCATATCCGGTCTCTTACAATACAGTGGCAAATCCATTCTAGCCTTCTCATTATCTTTTGTTTTACCAGAGACATTCATCACTGTGTGAACTATATTGTCACAAAAAAAAAATTCAATGTGCATAATATCAAGATTGTGTCTTAGTAAATTGTCTTTCCAATAAGGGAGGTCCCAAAAAATACTTATTTTGGTCCAATTGTGGTCTACATTGTATCCTTCGTATCTGACTCTTTTGCCAACATCTGGAAATCTCCATAGATTACTGACTCTACGGAATACTTCATCTGATGTTATCTTTGGAGGTGGACCATCTTTTTCTGTTGTGTCTTTCCTGAACCGATTCCTCTTCCTCCGGAATTCATGATTACCTGGTAAGAACCTACGATGACAGTCAAACCACGAACTC
>Ga0315914_1002610_pt1 | contig 27591 bp, 33 predicted proteins | sample MpolenodulesMG_FD_203920 | JGI IMG/M metagenome (GOLD analysis project Ga0315914, IMG submission 203920) | Medicago polymorpha root nodule microbial communities from Los Angeles, California, United States - elongated nodules | ecosystem: Host-associated > Plants > Roots > Nodule | place: USA...
GCCCGACCAGCCGAGACGGGCTTCGCTCAGAAGCTTCCATGGCGCCGGCGGCGGAGTAGCTCAGTAGGTTAGAGCAGAGGAATCATAATCCTTGTGTCGGGGGTTCGAATCCCTCCTCCGCTACCATCTTAATCACCGACAACTCGGAGTCGATGAGGCTCGACAGATAGCCCTTGATATTGATTTCGTACGGCTGTCCCTTTTCCGTTGGATTGATGACCACCGCAGCCACGAGCTGCCGAAACGGCGCCGCGATTTCCGGTGACGCCTCGCCGTCTTTTTCACGTACGATTTGAGCCAGGCTCTCGATGTTCTCCCGAAACCGCTTCACGGCTTTCGGCTGGATCTCGATGACATTCGGCGGCTCTTCGGTTGTCCCCAGGATAGCTTTCTGCCGGTCTCGCTCCGCCCGCAGTGGCGCCAGGAGAGCAGCGGCCTCCTCGTCCTCGATGAGACCCTTCGAAATCTTCTCAACGATCTTGGTGATGCCGTCCTTGGCTTCCTGCAGCGCGCGCTGTGCGCTTGCGCGTGCTCTTTGCGCATCGCCGCGCAGTCGCTTCTGCTCGACCTGATAAGCCTCGACATAGGCCTCGATGATGCTTGTGTCAGCAAACTGACGTCGCAGGCCGTCAACGACTTCAGTTTCGATGCGCTCGACATAGTAGCGTCGGCTGTTGTTACAGGTCCCGGATTCTCGGAACGTACTGCACTGAATGCGATTTCCGCTTCGGTCGGGGCCGACAAGCGCCATTCCTCCGCCACATGCGCCGCAGCGCAACAGGCCTGAAAGTATCCGCTTAGATCGCGGGCCTTTGGCACGGTCAGCGCCGCCCGTCGCTTCCTTGCGATGCTGGACAATTTCAAAAAGTCCGCTGTCCACGATCTGCAAGTGCGGGGCCGCGACCTCCTCATGCTCACTTTCGGGGTTTACTCGAGAGATGCGTCGGCCGGTCGAAGGATCTTTGACCATCTGAATCCGGTTCCAGACAATCCGGCCGGCGTAAATCGGATTGCGAAGTATGCCGTTGCCTCGCTGGCCACTGCCGTTAATTGTAGAGGCATTCCAGCGCTCTCCCCTCGGTGCAGGCACGTTTTCTTCATTGAGGATGGCCGCAATCGACCTTGGCGCCATCCCGCCGGCGTACAGTTCGTAGATTCTGCGCACCGTCGCGGCCTCGTCTTCAACGATTTCCAGCTCGCCCTTCCGGCCAAATATCGGCCGGTAGCCGTACGCCTTGCCACCAGGATTGCGGCCGGAGCGCACCACCCCCGCCATGCCGCGCCTGACCTTCTTGGCGCCTTCCTCGCGCTGCATCTGCCCGATCACGCCATACATGCCGATCTGGACGGTATCCATAGCGCCGCCATTGACGCAGTTCATCTCGATTCCGCGAAACTTCAGCGTCTTGTGGATGTGGGCGAGGTCGGCAATATCGCGGGAAATGCGGTCTGGCGCTTCTGACACAAGAACGTCGAACTCTGCGCGTTCGGCCGCCTGGATCAGGTTCGCGAGACCAGGCCGTCCAAACATCGATGCGCCTGACTTGGCGCGGTCGGAAAATTCCTCTACGACATTAAAACCCAGCCGTTCGGCGTGGGCCCTGCACAATCTGAATTGATCCTCCACCGATTGATCATTCTGCAGATCGGTGGAGTACCGGGCGTAGATTGCGGCTCGCTTCATTGATTTCTCGCGGGTTCCATGCCTTTTTCATTCTCATTAGCGGGCACGGGTGGCCGAGCGTCAAGCCGAGCCTGCCGAATCGCGAGTGCCTTCACGAAAGCAATCAAGGGGCTATCCTGTGGATAACGGGGATGATTGTCGGTCATGACAGTCGCCCGCCATAATCTTCGGCTTTGCGAATGATCTTGATCGCCCCTGGCTTCAGCTTCGTGGTGGTTTCAAGCCGGCCCCTCCAACGGGTTTCGGCGCGGTAGTAATAGCCGGGAACCGTTTTGTGCTCGACTCGCTCAAGCCAGAAGATGGGCCTGCACACCTTTCCGTTTCGCCGCTTCCATTCGACCTCATAGAAGCCTGGACCGTCGTATTCCACTGACACTGGCGGCACCGGCACGAAGACGCTGATGAAGCGACCGTAGTCAATAACCTCCGGAGAGCCGTAACGCTCAGTCAGGCAGGCGATGAGTTCCTCCTTCGCAGCCGTGATGCGCTCGTCCAAGGTGGAAGCAGTGGCCGCTGAAGCCGAAGCAAGATTGATCGGGGCGGCAGCCGTTGCCATGGCGCCGAGGATTGACCGTCTGGAGAGGCTCATTGTGCTACCTCCATGTCAGGCGCCACCTTTGGTCGCGGCGCCTCTCGCGATCTGGCTTCGGCTTCATCTCTCACAAATTCGGCGGCCTTCACCGCGAACGGGGCGAGGTCTTCGGCGCAGTCCGCCTCGAAGCTCAGGATCGTCCAGCCGCGCCATTCCACTTCGCTGCTGGTCGCCGGCTTGGCGGCCACCGAGATATTGACGGCGGCTTGCTCATAACTGCCAAGAAAGTCGCATATCTCCTCAAGGACATTCCCGGCGGCGTTGTAGCTTCTGCCGCCTTCGGTCAAAAACCGAGGCTGGCAACAGAAGCCCGAAATGACCTCGGCCACCGTGTAAAGAACTTTTCGGAGGTCGCGCAGCTCCTTCAGGCCCATCTTGCGAAGCTCGGCCATGTCTATGTCACATGAGACGCGGCCACGTGGGGTCAATGGATCTCGAGAAAGGGTTTCGCTGATAGGCAAGCCTTCGGCGGCTGCCTGAACAGGTGTGTTCGGCATTTCAATCTCCAATATTGAGGTGGTGTTTGCGGGAAGTCGGCGGCTATTCTTGCCTGATCAGCTTGAACCGGCCTTCGATGTAGGGATGGGTGTAGAGTTTGCCGGCGGAGTGTCGGCACTCAGCAACGAAGCGTTCGAACGTCGCGGTGACGTCTTTCTTCCAGTAAACGGCATAGGCCGCGCCGTCCGCCTCGGCGTGTTCGTTCCGGACCATGCCGGCGGGCTTCGGAGCGTAGGGCGACTGGCGCATAACCGCGTCTACCGTTGCGTCCGACAGGCCGTAGAGCTGCCAGATACGCCGTCGGATATGGACAATGCTCTCGGAATTGGCTGGGCGGGCGCTGAGAACTGTCTGCGCCGTCTCTACCCGCTCGACCCGGGCGTCGATCGCTGTGATGGCCTTCGCTTGCTCCGCCTGACGGCGTTCAACCTCAGCTTGGAGGGTGAGCATCTGAATCAGCGTTTCGGTAGTGGTCAGGGGACGAGGGGAGGCTACCGATGCCTCGAGCTCCCGAAGGCGCTTGATCACTTTGCGGCGAAGGGGCGCGCTATAGCCGAGCAGGAGAGTTTCCGTCAGCTCTCGGTCTAGCCGGTGTTCGATCTGCTCCCGATTCATGCTGTCGAGGTAGATCCCCCCATACTTGGGGATATCTTCACCAAGATCCGAAAGCATCTTCTCGATATCGCGCTTCACGTGGTCGTGGCGCTTTCCTGTCAACTCCGCGATCTCGCGGCTGGACATCGTGACCGGCTGATTTCCGAGAATGGCGTTCATGTTCGCTCCATCAGTTAGGATGGAGCGTTAGATAACTCACTTATGTGTGATGGTCAACTCGAAATTTGGGTTAAACAGTACGGCCGATCTTTGCGACAACGAGTTCAATGTGTTCGTGCTCGTCTTTTTTCAAGTCGGCCTTCTTCGGCGGATTCCATTGTTGGACGGACCAGTGGGTGGCGGTCTCGCCGATAAAGGTCCGGATTGTGGGTTTTCCGTTTATGGTAACCACCACCTCGCTTTGCCAGAGCGGCGGGAGATTTGGGTTCACAATTGCAATTTCTCCGTTCCTTATTGCCGGCTCCATCTCGGTGCCGAACATTACAAGTCCATAGGCTCCTTCCGTGAACTCTACCGGGTAGGCGCGCGGTATAGCATTGATCAGGCGCGGGCCTGACCCGTCCCCCGGAGCGTAGAGCGGGATTCGTCCACCCTCCATTAGGCCGGAAACCGCCTTACCTTCCTCCATAAAGCGCTTGTAGCTTTCTCTAGACTCCATTTTCATCTTCGCCACCGTGGTTTTGATTCGGTCCAGGTCAAAGCCTTCTTTTGTGATTTCAAGCGCCTTCAATATCCGTGGATACGCGCGGGAGTGCTCGACAACGCCGCGCTCAATACGGTCGACAGTCTGTTGGGAGGTCTCGGCGAGTTTTGCCAAATCGGCCTGGCTCATTCCACGCTCTTCACGCACCCGACGTATTTCCGCGCCATTTCCTTCGCGGAGCCGCTGAGCAACGCTCTTCCTATCTTCATCAGCCATATCGTATCCCCTTTCTCGATCAATGCTCCCTTTGCGTAACCCAATCAAGTTAAATATGTGTTGCTTTTCAACTCAGAAATGGGTAATTCTGAGTGGCCATGAAGCGAAAAAGCAACTCACAACACATCACTCGGCTCATCGAAGCCGCCATCACAATCACCGGCTCCGAGGCAAAGCTCGGGGCATTGGCGGGCTATTCTCAAAATGCCATTTGGTACGCGAAGCGAAATGGTCGCGTATCAGCAGAACTTGCCGCCGCAATTGATCGGTCAACTCGGGGAGCAATCTCTAAGTCGCAACTGAGGCCAGACATTTTCCCGCCGGCTGAGCGGACCGGTCTCCCCCTGATGGGGCGCCTTGATCCAAACCATAACCAGGAGCGCCCGAATGACGAAGCGTGACTTCACGAAAGTCTCGCCGAACGTCTGGCGCTCCAGTCGTTTCCGTAAACTCGAAAACAGCGACGCTCAGCTCCTGTACCTTTATTTCCTAACGTGCGAGCACCAGAACAGCGCCGGCTGCTTCCGAATACCGGATGGCTATGCTTGCGCAGATCTCGGCTGGGACATCACCCGGTATGTCCAGGCTCGCGACCGCTTGGTGGCCGGAGACATGGTCAGCTTCGATGCTGACGCCGAGGTCATCTACGTCCATCGCTGGTTCAAGCACAGCCCGCCCATGAACGACAAACATGCGCAGGGGACAATGCGCCTCATCTCCGAAATCGAAAACGATGATCTGAGGGAGAAGGTCGAGGCGGACTTTGAATCGGCCGATGCTGCAAGGCAGTCGCGGTCCGCAGCGGCTGCCGCGAGTGACCCGCTCTCCAGGCGCCCTTCGACTCTACGCAATGGAGGGTATCAGTGATGCGCGCCAGATACCCTATCGATACCGTATCCAGACCGTATGGATATAAAGAGACAGAGACAGAGACTAAGACAGAGAAGAAGACACGAGAAAAAGAAAAAGAACAAAACCGAGAAAAGAGACTGAAGAAAGAGACCGCCACTTGGCGGTCAGCTCCGAAGCCTTGTCGTTCAACTATCCATGGCTTTGGAGGTAATTCATGAAGCGCAGAACCAGAAAAGGTCAGTCCGCGTGCGATAACCTGCGGTGGGCCAAAGTGCAGGCAAACGGGACGTACGCCGAACTCGGCCATACCGAAGGGCGCCAACTCCTCACAACAGTGTTCCGCTCGCTCCCTAGTCAGCCTCCTCGAGAGGTCTTCTCAGATCAGCAGCTATTCGACGGCACGATGGAATTGATCAGGCACGGCCTGCTCGAGGTCTGGTTCGCGCTCGATGGAACGACGCTGCATGTCCGCTCAGATTTCCGAGGTGCAGCATGACAGTGCCCATGATGACCATGTCAGAGGCCTTTCTCTACTTGGATTTTTGCGATTTTCGACTCTTCGGTTGGGAAATCACGGAACGAAGCCTTCAGCATCCGAGGAGCAAGGCTGCAAAGGCCATCACTGAGCGCTGGAAGGAAATCCTGCGGCACGCGCCGCCGGTCGATGATTTCGTGAAGTCGGCTATGGAAGGCCGGCCCGTTCACGAACTCTGGCCCGAACATCTCCGCAAGGAAGTCGAGTTCTCAATCAACACCAAGGTGCCGCGCACCATCAATGAGCCCACGAGTGCGGAGTTCATCGCAGACATGCACGCCTGCGGCCGGACTGACTGGATGCTACCTGAATTTCTGAAATCGCACGGAAGGACCGCCTAATGCTTCTCCTCGAAATCCTCAAGCTAGCAATCAAGATCCGTCGCCTTCGAAAGGACCTCCAGAAGTGAATAGCTACCGCAAATTTTTCAAACGCCCTGCCGGACGACCGGCAAAGAAACACCAGCCGCTGGATGTAGCGCTGTTTTCGAAGGGGACACACGTCTTTTGTGACGGAGCCTGTGAGCCCAACCCTGGCGCAGGTGGGTGGGCTTTTGCTGTCTACCAGGACGGCATCGAGACTACCTGTGCCGCTGGAGGCGAGGTCGAAACCACAAACAACATCATGGAATTGACCGGCATGCTTCGCGCGGTGGAATGGGCGGCCGCTAAAGGCGCCACCGTCACCATCTGGTGCGACAGCCAGTACGTCGTGAACGGCTGCAATGACTGGCGCAAGAAATGGAAGGCAAACGGCTGGCGCCGCGGCGGTCCCAATGCGAAGCCGGAAAACAGCAAGGTCATGAACCTAGAGCTGTGGAAGGAAATCGACGCGGCGCTCGAAAGCGCCGGTGCTCTCGTGACGATCGCTTGGGTCAAAGGCCACAATGGCACCGCCGGCAATGAACGAGCTGACGAGCTTTCCTTGATCGGCCGCCAACAGGCGATTGAAGCCTCCGCAGATAGTAGGGGCGAAGATCTGGACGCACAGTTTCGCGGCATCATGGCGGGGTGAGCGGTGCAGCGATCGGAGAATGGCATCAACCTTCACCGTTTCTGCGAAGGGTACGGTCTGAAGATCAGGCCGTATCATGAAAGCCGCACGCCGCGGCCGGCGAACGTGATCTACGGGGGCCGGTCGCTTAAACGCCTCATGCGCAAGGACGTCGATCGAGCTGGCCTAGTGGTGCGTTGCATCCAGAGCTCGGACCCCACATGCTTCGACGATGTCACTATGTGGGCCACTTGGTGTTTTGTGGGTGTCCATTTCGCCCAGCATCCGCCGTCGATGGCTATTGAGGCGTTCCGCCGTGTCGACCTAGCTGAAATACGCCGTCGCGCTCAGCGACTCATTGTGGGCGAAAGCGGCCGAATGGCGAAAACCGCCACGGCCATCTCCATCCTTCTCGCGCAAGCCATCATCGACGAGGACAAAGCTGCATGAAGATCAGCGAACGCGAAGCCATCGTGCTCGAGCGACTTATTCAAGCGATGGAAACCGATATCGCCTTGCCGGTGCGGGTGGGACCGAAGGCGTTCGGCTCATCGATGCCCGACTATTTGCACACTGAGCAGGAGCTCTACATCCTCGAGCGCGAAGACCTGACGGAAACAGGCGGTAAGCGCTGGAACGAGAGGAAAAAGGCAAAAAGGCTGGAGACCGAGCGGCGAGCTCGCTGTACACGGGAGCGCATCACGGAAATGGAAGAGACCTTCGGATGGGTGATTGCACACGTTTCGGATGAGGACCGCCGCAAAGTGCTGCTGGCTTATGCCGAGGTGAAGGCGCGCGGCTGGCAGTGGGAACGCTATTTGAGCAATCGCAACCGCCGGAATCCTGCGAAAAGGGCATGGGTTAAACGAACGGTTCAGCGGTGGATTGTCCAATCCTTGCAAGAAATTGCCGCAAAATCCGCCAAGAGCGCAACCTTCTTGCATGATCGAGCCCATTTACTCATGGCCCAAATCGAGCCAGAACACGGAGGCAAATCAATAACATCGGGTTTGCACGCGTGGATGGCTCCTGATGGAAAGCCTGATATGAGGCGGACGAAGAACCAGGCTCCACGATGACGGACTGATCACCCGGAGGCGGGTTTTGCTTGTTCTGAAGACTCCTTGAGGAGCTGTCAGCTCCGGCGCGAATTCCGGCGGCGCAAAACAATGTCATGGGTATTTGGTGGGAACGAGCGCCTGCGTATTCGGGGGCGCTTCTGTCGATGTTCGATCGACTGCCAGTATGCTCATCACGAGAGCGATGAGGATGCCGATGAGTACGAGGGAGGAAACGCCGACTCTCCCTCACATTAAATAACAGTAATGATTGGACAAAAGCCTTCAGCCAAGGTGGCGAGCGCTAGTGGCGCATTCTAAATAGGCGATTAGAGGGTAGCTCTCAGCCAGCGCCCACCGCCACCCCATCGGTGGCGGTTTTTTCGTCTTCAGGAGCGTCAAGATGAAGTCCCCTTCCCAAATCGCAGACAGCGAGAGCGACCAGCACACCGCTGAGGTCCCGTACCGTGTCCAGTTCTATGAGAACTGGAGGCATTCACCAGCGTCGTGCTTGGTGCCGCAGGCAATAAGTGAGATCGAAGAGAAAGGGTTCGCCGGTCGGGAGGGGCCGGCTCTGCCAATTCTCAAGAGCCCCTGCGTGGCAGCGATCGGTAAAGACGGCAAGGCAATGGGCTTGCTCATCTACCACCTCGGCGGGTCGCGCTGGTACATCACCCTCAGCTACACGGCGCCCGAGCATCGACGGAAACATATCCACACCGCTCTTTTCGAAGCTCTTCGCGACGAGGGCCTCCAGCAAGGGAATATCGTTTCGATCGATTGCCGTACGCACGTCAATAACCTCGCCGCCCAAGCAGCATTCGAAGCGCAAGGTAGGACAAAAGAATTCATCGAATATACCTTTCGCCTGAAGGACGAGGTGGTCACGGCTGAGGAGATGAGGATGATGCCCGAATACCTCGTCGAGCCCTTCGATACCGGTCCAGACGGCCTCAAGAGCATGCAGGCCTTCATCAACGAGAAGACAGCAGAAGGATATGAGCTCCACCAGGTAATCGAGCGCAGCACGTACCAGTGGGTGCTGTTCTTTAAGCTAGAAGGCGGCGCCGGAAAATAGTTTGCGCAGGAGCGGAGACTCCTCCCTTCGACAACCGACGCGAGGAACAAGGCCTTCACTCGTGGCTGTAGAAGCCGCGCCGCCGCTCCGGGGACGTCACCCCCATCATTCGGCGCTAAGTGGGCAAGTCGGGACACCAACCCAAAGGGGATAGAAGATGGCTCTGCAGTATTCGACAGCAGTCAGGAACGCCAAGCTCGATGCGGTCGAGACGGCAATCGGCGCCTCGGCCGTTCTGAAGATCCGCACCGGCGCCCCGCCGGCCAACTGCGCGACGGCCGACAGCGGCACTGTACTCGCGACCTGTAACCTCCCGGCTGATTGGATGGCCGCTGCGTCCGGCGGCACCAAGGCGAAGTCCGGCACCTGGGAAGACACCAGCGCCGACGCAGCCGGCACGGCCGCTCACTTCCGTCTCTATGCATCGGACGGCACCACCTGCCATGCACAGGGCACGGTGACGGCAACTGGCGGCGGCGGTGACATGACCGTCGACAACACGAGCTTTGCCGCAGGGCAGGCATTCACGGTCACCGGGTTCACGCTCACGGCCGGCAACGCCTGACCTTCAGGGGGTAGGCTATGCCCGTAGGGACACCGGCACTTGCCACGCCGCAGATAGGCGCAACGGCAGCATCGGTCACCACGGCCAGCTTTACGCCGACTGCGAATGCCCTGCTAATCGCCTTCTGTGCAGGTCGCGGTTCATCGGCCACCATCCCGACCATATCGGACAGCCTGGGAGGCACCTGGACGGCGCTCGGGACAGGCAACGACGCAGGTAACGTCACCGGCCGGTTGTTCTATCAGGTCGCCAGCGCTAGCCCATCGGCCACGACGGTGACCGTCACGACGGGCGGCACGCAAACAGCGGTCGGCGTCATAGAATTGATCGACGCCGGTACCGACTTTTCAAACTATCAGGCGGGCACGAACGCGGCCGGTGATCCCTCCATCACAATGAGCGCTTATAGCTCCGGCTCGCGCGTAATGGCCTTCGGCATTGGCAATGCTGGCGCCGCATGGACCTCGCCGACCGGGTTCACGGAGCTCTTCGACAGCGAAGTCGCGACGAACCTGCGTATGGTCCCAAGCTATAACGACAGCTCGGCGAGCACCTCGCTCTCATGGGTGAGCGCGGCGACCGACTCGATCGGCTTCGGGCTGGAGATCAAGGAAGCGGCAGCCGGCGCAATATCTGGCACGGCCTCGATCACACAAGCAGGGGATGCGGTAGCCGGAACATCGGCCCTTCGCATCGCCTCGGCGGCGTCCCTCTCTGAGGAAGGGGATACGCTGACGGCCTCCGGCTCCGTCGTCTCTGGCATAGCCGGGGTGCTTTCGGTAACGGAAGCCTCAGATACAGTAGACGCGACAGCGACAATCGCTCTACGAGCCTTGCTGGCTGCGACTCACGGGGCGGACAGTGTCTCGGCGTCCGCAAAGGTAAACGTCGCTGCGGCCGCCTCTCTGCTCCAAAGCGCCGATACGATAGCGGCGACCGGCACAATAGCATCAGCCTCCCGCACAGGCTCGGCTGCGATAACCGAGGCAGGCGACACGCTCGCAAGCGCGGCCGCTCTCAGCCTCGATGCAAGCGCCAGTGTAACAGAAGAGGGCGACACCCTCTCGACGATTGCCGGTCCATCGATCAAGGGCACTGCCTCCATTGCAGAGGCAGGAGACACCGTCACAGGCCGCGCCGTCCCGCTGCTGGTCTCAAGCCCCCAGGAGAGAACGGCCAGCGTACCCGCAGAAAACAGGACGGCGGCAGTGGCGGCAGAGATCCGCACGGTCGCAGTCAAGGCAGAAGTCAGGACAGCCGCAGCCCGAGCCGAAACCCGGCGCGCGGCAGCGTAAAGAGGATTCGACATGGCGCTGACGTGGCCTGCCATCAAAGACCCGGACGAGGTGAAAGACTACAGCCTCGACTGGTCCGCTCTCCTTGGGGCGTCCGACACGATCACAAGCTCGACGTGGACAGTCGACGAGGGCGACGGTCTGACGATCGACAGCGACAGCGCCACGACCACGGCAACCACCATATGGCTTTCAGCAGGCACGGTCGGCACGAATTACAGCCTACTCAACCGGGTGGTGACCGAAGGCGGCAGGACATACGACCAGACTGTACGGCTCAAGGTTCGTGCGAAGTAGGCGCCCGACCGCTAGGCGAGTGTAACAGTGTCTAGACTTGAGGCTCGCTGGGACTTTCAACACCGCGGTCGGGATCCCAATCCTCTATGCCGCTCAAGAATTCCTCAATGGTTTCCACCGATTGAGTCCAAAAGGTCTCGTCTGGAATGGGTTGCACTTTACCGTTGGCAGCTTGAATAATGTCTCTGACCTGTTGGTGAGTTTCGCGGACGTATTGACGCTTGCCGCCCACATCGGACGCAGAGTTTATTCCGTCCCGGTTGGGAGCGATTGGCATAGGCCCCGCGGCTGAATGAGCGTCGACCCAAACCGGGGAACCAGCAGGTTGGGTAAACGAGTGAAGCGTTGCCAGTTCGGTCTTAACCGACGCTGCCACCGCAGATGCTTCCTCCACAACGACAAAGTCTTGGCTCGCATTCACGAGAGTATTGCCGAGGTCGTTGTCCCAATCCGCCACGGTTTTCCTGATGCGCAGAACGGTCGCCCCATCAATCTCAAACGAATCTCCGTTGGACTTGGTCAACTTTATCATGAGTGCCTCCTTCAGGAACGACCATAGATTGCGCCTAGTTGAAGGGGCTGTCGAGTCAGGAAACCCGTAGTCAATTCAAGGCAACTTCAGCGGAGAAGGCTGGGAAGAACCATGAACGACGACAGCCGAAATAACGGGGAGAAAACGCGCAAACCGATGCCTCCGGTGGAGCATCAGTTCAAACCGGGGAATCCCGGCCGGCCGAAAGGCGCGCGCAACAAACTCGGGGAAGCGTTCCTCGAGGCGATGCACGCGGACTTCGAAGAGCACGGCACAGAGGTTATCGCCCGCGTCAGAGCCGATAAGCCAGACCAGTACCTGAAGGTTATAGCCTCGATCCTGCCCAAGGATCTGAACGTCAACATCAACAACATGGACGATTTAACGGATGACCAGCTTATCGAGCGCATCCGGCAACTCGATTCCGCAATCCGGCCTTTCCTCGATGCTCAAGGAGCAAGCGGCTCTGTTGACGGAATTGGACCGGAGACGGCGCACTAACCTGCTGAGCGGGTACCAGCCCTATTCGAAGCAGATCGAGTTCCACGAGTCGGGGGCGGCCTACCGTGAGCGCCTGTTCATGGCGGGCAACCAGCTCGGGAAGACGCTGGCTGGAGCCGCAGAAGCCTCGATGCATCTGACGGGGCAATATCCCGAATGGTGGACGGGCCACCGCTTCGACAAGCCCGTTGTGATGATCGCCGGTTCTGAGTCCTACGAGCTGACGCGCGACGGTGTGCAACGCCTTCTCGTCGGGCCCCCGATGAGCGAAGAGGAGTGGGGCACTGGGTATATACCGAAGGCCGTGATTGTCGCCACGACTCGGCGCTCTGGCGTATCTGGCGCATTGGATAGCGTCACGGTTCGGCATGTCTCGGGCGGGTCGTCAACGCTCCTGCTCAAGGCATACGAGCAGGGTCGTGGTAAGTGGCAGGCAAATACGGTTGATTATATCTGGTTCGATGAAGAGCCACCCGAGGACGTTTACTTCGAGGGGATCACGCGAACCAACGCAACGCGCGGATTGATCGCGGTCACGTTTACGCCTCTCAAGGGCATGAGCACGGTCGTTGCTCGCTTCATTATGCCGGGGGAAGATCCTGGCGCGCTGCAGCGTAGCGTCATCACCATGACGATTGACGACGCGGAGCACTACAGCGCGGAAGAACGAAAGCGCATCATCGACAGCTACCCTGCGCATGAGCGGGAAGCGAGAACGAAGGGCGTTCCGTCCCTCGGATCAGGGCGCATTTTCCCGGTATCGGAAGAGAGTATCCGGATCGATCCCTTCGACATCCCGAAGCATTGGGTGCAGATCGGTGGATTGGATTTCGGGTGGGATCACCCGTTTGCCGCCACCGGCTGCGCCTGGGATCGCGATGCAGACGTATTCTATGTCACTAAGGCATACCGCGAGCGGGAAGCGACCCCGATCATTCACGCGGCTGCTCTCAAACCGTGGGGTACCTGGTTGCCGTGGTCGTGGCCTCACGACGGCCTGCAGCACGACAAGGGCAGCGGCGAGCAACTGGCGGCCCAGTACCGCGCTCAGGGGCTGGCGCTTCTTCCCGAAAGGGCGACCTTCGACGACGGCACCAACGGCGTCGAAGCCGGGCTCTCTGACATGCTGCAGCGGATGCAGACCGGACGTTGGAAAGTCTTCTCGACGTGCTCGGAGTGGTTCGACGAATTCCGCCTCTATCATCGGAAAGATGGCAAGGTTGTTAAAGAGCGCGATGACCTGATTTCGGCGTCTCGTTACGCGCTGATGATGAAGCGCTTCGCGAAAGTCAAAGCTAACGCGGCCGCGTGGAAATTCACTGATCGGAAGGTTGTTTAATGGCTGCGATGTCAAAACAGCAGGTTGCTGCCCAGGTCTCGCAGCTCGTCAAGGATTGCGAGAACTACCGGGACGAGCTCTCCGTCGACCGTATCAAGGCGATGGAGTATTACGACGGCATCATGAAGGACACGCCGGCCGATGCCAATCGGTCGAAAGTGGTCTCGCGCGATGTCCGATCCGCCATCAAGAAGGTTCTGCCGTCCGTTATTCGCACCATCCTCGGCAACGACAAGGTCGTCGAATACCAGCCGGTCAACGAAGGGGACGAGGCCGCAGCCGAGCAAGCGACGGATTACGTCAACTTCGTCGTGTTCCCCGAGAGCGATGGTTATGACGCCGTACAGGATGCAGCGCACGACGCGCTGAAGCTCCGCAATGGCATTATCCGCTGGTGGTACGACAAGAAGCGGAAGGTTCAGGTATCCAAGCATACCGGCCTTGAGGAGCAGGCGCTGGTTCAGCTCGTCGCCGACGATGATGTCGAGGTGCTGGAGCAGGAAGCCTACGAGGAGCAGATCGACACACCGCAAGGGCCGCAGCCGGTCAAGCTCTACAATGTGAAGATCCGGCGCGTGTCCGAATACGGCTGCACGAAGCTCGCGGCGGTCCCGCTCGAGGAGTTCCTGATCCATCCGGACGCTATCTCGATCAACGACAGCCCGATAACCGGCATGAAGACGCGCCTGCGCCGCTCCGATCTGGTCGAGATGGGCTATGACCGGGAGAAGGTCGACAGCTTCCCCGCCTCGGGCTCGGATATCGAGGAGGAGGAAGAGGAATTCACCCGTAGGCGCGATGCCTTCGACGAGAACGATTCGATCGTCAAGGCGCTGCAGGAGGTCGATTACTACGAGCTCTATGTGAAGATCGACGCGGATGACGACGGCATTGCAGAACTGCGCCGCATGGTCTTTGCCGGCGGCTTGGCAGAGGTCAATCTCCTCGAAGATGAGGAATGGGATGAAGTCCCCTTCGCCGACCTGATCACCGAACGGCGTCCGCATCAGCGTGAAGGCAATTCGGTTACCGACGACATGGCCGAGATCCAGCGAGTCAAGACGGTGCTCATGCGCCAGACGCTGGACAACCTCTATTGGCAGAACAACCAGCAGCCCATCGTTCAGGAGGGCACGATTGCCAACCCGGAAGCCGTACTAAATCCGAAATTCGGGCAGCCGATCCGCGTCAATCAGGGCATCGATGTCCGCGGGGCCATCGGCTACAACACCGTGCCATTCGTCGCCGAGCAGTCTTTCGGCATGCTCTCTTATCTCGACCAGGAGGCGACCGACCGCACCGGCATTTCCGACGCTTCCAGCGGCATGGCCCCGGATGCATTGCAGAACATGACGGCCAAGGCTTCGGCGATGATCGAGGCGGCAGGCGTAGGCCAGACGGAATTGATGGTCCGCACGTTCGCCCAAGGCCTCAAGCGCGTGTTTCAAGGCCTTCTGCGGCTGGTGATCAAGCATCAGGACAAACCGCGCACAGTGAGGCTCAGAAACCAGTGGGTGACGTTCGATCCTCGCCAGTGGAATGCGGAGATGGATGTCACCGTGAACACCGGGCTCGGCGCAGGCACGCGTGAGCGGGACATGATGATGATGCAGGTGGTCGGCGCGCAGCAGGAGAAGCTGCTGGCGGCTTACGGCCCCGTTAACAACCCGTACGTCTCGGCGGAAAACATCTGGAATTCGGTGTCGCGCGGTGTGGAAGCCGCCGGCCTTCGCACTCCGGACCTCTACTTCACCAAGCCGACGCCCGAACAGATCAAGCAGCTGGAGCAGGCGCAGGCGAACAAGCCCGATCCTGAAATGGAGAAGGTGAAGATCAAGGCGCAGGCCGACCAGCAGAAGGCCCAGCTCGACGCCCAGCTCCAGCGCGAGAAGATGCAGCAGGAGGCGCAGCTTGAAACGCAGCGCATACAGCAGGAAATGGCGCTCAAGCGCTACCAGATCGAGCAGGAAATCCAGCTCAAGCGGCAGACCAACGCCATGCAGATGCTGACGCGTGATCCGGTATCGAGCGTGAACATCGGCGGAGACCCGGGCTGATGCGGCAGGAAGACAAGACCGCCGCCGCCCGCGTGCTGCTCGACATGCCGCTGTTTCATCTGCTGATGGACGAGTTGGAGATGGCGGCCGTCAACGGCTGCGTGAACGCCAAGAACACAGATCATGATGCCCGCGCCGCCTTCGCGGCCGAAGCGCGGGCTATCCGAAATCTCAAAGGCAAGATCAAGTTCCTCGCCGAGGGGCAATCCTCTGCCGATGGGAAGGCAGCCCCGGCATAGCGCCCGGGCCAAACCTAAAAGGCAAAGCCAGACATGACAGACGCAGCCACCAACTCCCCTTTCGTGGGGGAGAGTGATAGCGGTCGCCCCGCACTCAGCTTCGATGACGCTGTGAACCTCGACTTCGCCGAGTCCTCCGAGACCAACGAGCCGGAAGAGGAAGAGCAGCAATCGACGAATGCGACGGATGAGGCCTCTGAAGATGGCCAAGAGACCGACGATCCCGCAGCCGAAAGCGACGAGTCTGCCGAACCCGAAGAAGAGGGCGAGGAGACCAACGAAGCCCAGGACACCATCATTACCCTGAAAGGCGGTGAGCAGGTTCCTCTTGAGGAGCTGAAGCAGGGTTATTTGCGGGAGAGTGACTACCGCCGGAAAACTCAGGAGCTCGGCAACAAGCGCGGATCTCTTGAGGCCATGACCACCCGCGTCGCCTCTACGGCGAACGCCATCGCAGAATTCCTGATCCAGCAGCTTCCACCGGAGCCATCGCGCACTTTGGCGATGCAGAACCCGAACGAGTACACGCGCCAGAAGGCCGTTTACGACGGGGCTCTTGAACAGGTTCAGCGCCTCATCGACATGAGCGCCGAGCCGAAGCAGGTGGCGGGCGAACTCAAGCAGGCCGCGACAGAGGAAACTCTTGCGGCCGAGAACGCCAGGCTGCTCGAAGCCTTCCCGCACCTCGCCAAGGAGGAAGCCCGAGAGAAGTTCTTTACCGACGCCTTCAAGGCCGGCCAGGACTTCGGGTTTTCTCAGGACGAGATGCAGGGTTTCACCGATCACCGTTACTTCAAGGTCATCCACTACGCCCAACTCGGCCTTCGGGCGGAGCAGGCGAAGAGCAAGGCCATGACGAAGGTGGCAAACGCCCCGCCGGCGACGGCGAAGGCCAAGCCGAACGGGCCGGTTAACCCGCAGGCGCGCAAGAATCAGGATGCGATGAAGAGGTTGTCAAAAACCGGGTCGATCAAGGACGCGATGTCGATCGACTTTGAATAATCCATCTTCAAAGGATCAGAACCATGGTAGCTCTCGCCAATACCTTCCAGACCACGAATGCGGTCGGCAACCGTGAAGAACTCTCCGACGTGGTGTCCCGCATCACGCCGGAAGACACCCCGATCTACTCCCTCATCGAAAAGGGCAAGTGCGTCTCCGTTCACCCGGAATGGGAAACGGACGAGCTCGCCGCTCCGGCCGCGAACATCAAGCCTGAAGGTGACGAATACACCTTCGGCGCCATCACCCCGCCCGATCGCATGGGCAACTATACCCAGATCATGCGCAAGGAGTGGATCATCTCCCGCACGCAGGAAACTGTGAGCAACGCCGGCAACGCTGAAAAGCGGAAGTATCAGAAGCTGAAGAAGGGTGTCGAAATCCGCAAGGATGTCGAGTTCGCCATCGTCGACACCAACGCTTCCGTGGCGGGCTCCACCCGCGAATTCGGCTCGCTCAACACCTGGATCGAGACCAACGTTTCCCGCGGTGCCGGTGGCGCCAACGGCGGCTTTGACTCCGGTACCGGGCTTACGGTCGCCCCGACCAATGGCACGCAGCGCGCGTTCACCAAGGCCATCTTGGACAGCGTGATGCAGTCGGGGTACCAGAACGGCGCCAATTTCCGCCACGTCTCGGTATCGCCCTACGTCAAGAGCGTGTTCGTCACCTTCATGTCGGACGCCAACGTGGCGCCGTTCCGCTATGCCGTCTCCAAGGGCGGTGAGCGCAACACCATCGTTGCCACGGCCGACTATTACGAAGGCCCGTTCGGCACGGTCATGATCCACCCGAACCGGGTTCAGGCTGTCGGCGCCGCCCAGGCGCGAAATGCCTTCTTCCTCGACACCGACATGGTCGAATTCCTCTGGCTCGACAAGATCCAGGAAGACAAGAAGGTGGCCAAGACCGGTGACGCTGACAAGGGCGTGATCATCGGCGAAGGCACGCTGAAGGTGAAGAACGAGAAGGGCCTCGGCGTCGCTGCCGACCTCTTCGGCCTCACCGCTGCGAGCTAATCGGGCTCGATCATCATCAACAGGGGCGGGCTTCGGCTTGCCTCTTTCCCATTCAGGAGACAGAGACCATGGCAGAAGCCAAAAAGACCCCCGTCAAGCTGCTCTATGACGTGTGGTTCAAGGATGACGAGCGTACGCCAGCCGGTACGGTGATCGAAGTATCGGTGTCGGAAGCCAAGGCACTCATCGACGCAGGCAAGGCCGAGCGCGCCGATCCGCTTCCCGGAGATGCCGAATGATCATCCGAGACGGAGAGTGGACGCTCTTTGACCACGACATGACGACCGGCCGCTCCGTCTGGCATTATTTCGACGGGGAGAAGGACGTTTTCCGCGTCGATTATCCGATCACGAGCATCGTCAACCAGAACCAGGCGGTCCGCAATGAGGCGAGCCGCGCATGGTCCGGGGACTGGCACCGGGTTGCCTCCATCCCGCTCAACATCGCCTATGACTCCGGCCTCGTGCAGGCCCATACAGAGGGCAACGACCGCTATGTGAAGCGGTTCCTCAACAGTTCCGATAACCGCGCCTGGCGAACACGTGAGGGCCATCTATGACCATCTCGGACTATGCGTCCCTTCTGGTGGATGCCGGCGAGTATTCGGGGCGTGAGGACATAGCGCACCTTTTCCCGCGTTTCGTCGGCCTTGCGGAGCTGAAGCTAAACCGCGGGCTGCGCGTCGCCGACATGGAAGTGACCGACGAAATCTCTCTGATTGATGGCGACGGCACGCTTCCGGCTGACTTCCTCGAGGCGCGCGAGGTCAAGAACGCAGCCGGCATTCCCATTCGTGCAATCTCGCTGCAGCAGTTGACGAACAGTTATATGGACCGGAGCGGCACGGCGCCGATCGGCTATGCCATCGTAGGCAGCACCATCAAGGCGCGTCCTATCTCCGATCAGGACCTTACCGTCACCTATTACGGCCGCATTCCGGCGCTGACGCCTACCAACCCGACGAACTGGCTCTTGGAGAAGGCACCCGACGCCTATCTCTTCGCCCTGGTCAACGAAATTGCGATCTGGGGCAAGGATGTGGACGGCGCTACCGCCGCGCAGCAACTGATGATGATGGCTCTTAGCGGGCTGAAGATTGAGGACGAGCGCGGCCGCTGGGGCAATGCGCAGATGGTTGTCGGAGGCGTCACGCCATGACCTTGCTTTCCGCGATCAATCAGGTTTGCGATATCGTCTCGCTCTCGCAGTTCGACAGCGGCTCCGACGAGCCGAACGCGCAGACGATGGTCGCGATGGCACAGGAAGCCGGCGACGAGATTGCGCGCCGCGCCGATTGGCAGAAGACGCTGAAATCCCACACCGTCACCGCCTCCCCGGAAAACCTCCCTACCGATTTCCAACGCCTCACGCCCGGCGGCTCTGTCCGGACCTCTGCCGGCGCCTTCGTGCGGCCGGTGACGAACAGCGGGCAATGGGCGGTGATCGTCGGCATCCCGTCGACGCAGCCCTATTTCTTCATCAAGGCCGGGCAGGTGCTGTTCTCGCCCGCCTCCGCCGCCGCCAGCGCGGTCATCGACTACGTTTCGAAGAACTGGATATTGAACGATCCGGCGGGGCCGAAGGCGACATTCGCGGCTGACGACGACACGACGCTCTTTCCGGAAAGGCTGCTCGTGAAGGGCATCATCTGGCGGTGGAAGCGACAGAAGGGTCTTGCCTACGAGGACAATCTTGCCGAGTTCGAAGCCGACCTCGCGCAGGAGATCAACGCCGATCGGGGGGCAGGATGAGAATTCAGCCCAGGCCGGCCCGTATAGGGCAATCCAACCGTGGCTCGGTATCGGTAGGCCGCGAGCAGTCATCGCAGCCGGTGACTTTTCCTGCGCCAAAGGGAGGCCTTGTCACCACGGCGGACATGGCCTCGCAAGAACCCGGCTCGGCAACGGTGCTCCGGAACTTCTTCCCGACCCTGATGGGCTGCAAAATCCGCGGAGGATCGCAGAAGAAAGGCCTCGCGGCAGACGGCGGCGATATCAAGAGCGCGTTCAAATACAAATACGGCTCGAATGAGAAGCTGTTCATGGCAACCACCGCCGGCATCTACAACATGACGGCGCCCGCCGCCCCTCCGACCACCACGGCCGCGGATGTTTCGGGCATGAGTGGCGGTGACTGGTGCGCCTTCCAGCATACGAACGCCGGCACCTCCTGGTTGGTCTGCCTGAACGGCGCCAACGACCGGCAGCTTTACAATGGCACGACCTGGACGACGGCGCCCGCGATCACCTTCACCGATGGCACGACGATGCCGCAGTTGAATTACGGTTGGCTGTTCAAAAACCGGGAATTCTTCCTCAAGAACGGCACGCTTGACGCCTATTACCTGCCGGTCAACGCCATTGGCGGCGCGGCAGTCGTCTTCCCCCTCGGCGGCGTGATGAAGAAGGGCGGCTCGCTGCTGACGGGCTTCTCCTGGTCGCTGGAGAGCGGAGACGGCCTTTCCGACCTCTGCGTCTTCCTTTCGACCGAGGGCGAGATTGCCGTCTATGCCGGCTCTGATCCGTCGAGCGCTTCGGATTTCGCTCTGAAGGGCGTCTATCAGATCGGGCGGCCGCTCGGCAAAAACGCATGGATTCGGGCAGGGGGTGACATCCTAATTGCCACGACGGATGGCCTGACGCCGATGTCGCAAGTCTTCCAACGCGACCGGCAGTCGCTTTCCCTGGTCTCCGTGTCGCGCCCCATCGAGGACGATTGGCGCAAGGCGGCAAATGCCACCGGAACCGGTTGGACGCTGAAGCAATGGCCGGAACAGAACCTTGTCTTCGTGGCCTTCCCCGAAAACACCGTCGTCACCGACACGACCTTTGTCCTGAACGTGCTCACCGGTCGGTGGTCGACGATCAGCAATTGGCAGGCGCTCTGCTATGAAACGCTTCAAGGCGGCCTCTTCTTCGGCTCCCTCGATGGCTACATGTGGCAGGGGGACGCCAGCGGTACGGATGACGGGCTTACCTTCTCGGCGAGCTACCTTTCGCAATTCTCGCCGGCCGGCCAGTTTGGTCAAAGGGCGACGGCGTCTCTCGCTCACATGTATTTCCGGGCAAAAACGAAGCCCAAGGTCAGGCTTTTCGCTCGCTCTGACTACGACAGATCAACGCCAACGTTTGATTCCGTCACCGAGGGCGACTCTTCATCTTCGGAGTGGGACGTGGGCCTCTGGGACGTGGCCCTTTGGGACGGCGTCTCCCAGGTGCAGCGCTACGACTTCCGGCAGAACGTGCGGGCCACCGGCGACATGCTGGCGGTGGGCTGTGTCATCACATCCGGCGGCGATTTCAAGCTTGATATCGAGGTTGATCTCGCCACGGTTCAAGTGTCGATCGGGGAGGCGAGCGCCTGATGTTGCCGAGTGAACCGGAGGCAGTGCGCGCCGCATTCCTGCGCTGGACGCGCGGCGACGAGGCGGCGGCCGACTTCCTCGCTGAAATAGCCGCGATTGCCCGCCTAGCAGACGACATCGTCGATGAGGACGAGAACCGGCAGCGCAATATCTGCTGGCTCCTGGTTCGGACGATGACGCGCTTGCCGCAGAACGTGTTCTTCAACCGCCATCTCTCCGCCCTGGCGCCGATCATTCACACCGTCATCGTTCAATGGGAACTTAGCGACGAATGGCGGTCCTCTCGGGACGCGCTGAAGCGGCAATTCGGATTCGTGATGCGCGAGGCGGTCGGCTCGATCGTCACCGCGGTTGCCGCGATCTGCGGCGGCTACGACCACGCCAAGACCACCACGGAAGACTTTTTTGAACTCTGCCATTCCGGCTCGCGAGAGACCGTCGAAGACTGGATAAAGGATTGAACGATGGGCCTTTACGGTAGCGCTCCAGAAGCTCCGGACCCGCAAGAAACGGCGTCCGCTCAGACGGCAACGAACATCGGAACCGCCGTTGCCAACAACGTTATGGGCAACGTCAATCAGGTCACGCCCGATGGCAACCTGACGTATACCTACACGACACAGAAGTGGAAGGACCCGATCAGCGGGAAGGAATACGACCTTCAGGTCCCGACAGCGACGCAATCCCTGTCTCAGCAGCAGCAGGCAATCAAGAACCAGACCGACGCCGCCGAACTGAACATGGCGACCCTCGCCAACAATCAGTCGGGCAAGCTGAACGACCTGCTCGGCAAGCCGATCAACATTGGCGGCGCACCGGCGGGTGGCAATGCGGGCGCAATCGGGCTGCCACAATACCAGCAGTTTGGCAGCGGGCCGCAGCTACAGACCAGCCTCGGCAATTACGGCAACGTTCAATCCTCTATCGCCGGCGCCGGCAACATTCAGAAGCAGGTAGCCGACAGCGGCCAGATCCAGAACCAGCTCGGCAATGCCGGGGACATCACCCGCAGCTATGAGACGGACTTCAGCGCCGACCGGCAGAAGGTCGAGGATGCGCTGATGCAGCGTCTCAACCCGCAGATGGAGCGGGACCGGGCCGCTCTGGAAACGCGGTTGACCAATCAGGGTTTGCAGCCGGGCTCCGAGGCCTATAACCGGGCGATCGACGAGGCGAACCGATCTTCCACGGATGCGCGCCTCGGGGCCATCCTGAGCGCAGGGCAGGAGCAATCCCGTCTTGCCGGGCTCGCCAATCAGTCGGCAACCTTCCAGAACTCAGCCCAGCAGCAGGCCTATAACCAGCTTCTCGGCTCCGGGCAGTTCGCCAACTCTGCACAGGCGCAGCAGTACGCCCAGAACGCCAACAACATGCAGATGGGCAATGCCGCCCAGCAGCAGCAGTTCGGGCAGAACCAGGCGCAGCAGCAGGCCAACAATACCGCCCAGCAGCAGAAGTTTTCACAAGGCCTTGCCGGGGCTCAGTTCGGTAATGACGCCCTGCAGCAGCAGTACCATAACCAGAACACGGCCACCGCCGGCAACAATGCCCTGCAGGATCAGAGCTTCAACTCGCAGCAGTCGAAGTTCAACATGCAAAACCAGCAGCGGGCGCAGTACCTGAACGAGCTTTACGCCCAGCGCAACCAGCCGATCAACGAAATCATCGGCCTAATGTCCGGAGCCCAGGTCAACAGCCCGAGCTTCGTTCCGACGCAGAGCAACCCCATGCCGACCGTCGATTATGCCGGTCTCGTGCAGCAGGACTATGCGAACAAGATGGGCGCGTACAACCAGCAGCAAGCCGGCATGCAGAGCATGTTCGGCGGCATGCTCGGTTTCGGCGGCCAGCTTGCCAGCCTCTCTGACAAGAGAGCCAAGAAAGACATCAAGAAGGTCGGCGAGCTGAAAGGCCACGGACTCTACGAATATTCCTATCGCGGCAAGCACGACGACGGGAAAAAGCATATCGGCGTGCTCGCACAAGAGGTTGAGAAGAAGCGCCCTGACGCGGTCTCGCGCCGGCCTGATGGGCTTCGGCAGGTCAATTACGGGGCTCTCTTCAATGCGGGGAGGAAGCGATGAGAGCTCTCTCCCTCCACCGCCTAAAGCAAGTCCTTCACTACGACCCCGCCAGCGGGGTTTTTTGTTGGGCTGAAAACCGCAAGAAGTGCACAAAGGGCGCTATGGCGGGCAGTGTACGCGCTGATGGTTACGTGCTGATCCGCATCGACTATCAGCGCTATTATGCGCATCGCCTGGCGTGGCTCTACATGACTGGTGAATGGCCAGCGCAGGAAATTGACCACGCTGACGGAAATCCGTCCAACAATGTCTGGAGTAACCTTCGAGCAGCCTCGCCGACGCAGAACATGCAGAACCGCCCTACTCAGCGGAACAACCGCACGGGACTGAAGGGCGTCAGACGGTCCAGTCGCGGGTTTTATGCGACCATTCAAGTTGATGGACAATACAGATACCTTGGCCGGTTTTGCGACCCTTTAGAGGCTCACTTGGCGTACTGCCAAACCGCCAGCGCCGTGTTTGGCGAATTCGCGAGGTTCTCCTAAAATGATGGGCTACACCGGCTATCGGGGCTCGATGCCCAACGAAACGCGTGAGCAGCTTGCGCAGCGGCTCCAGGCGCAAATCATGGGGCAGGCTCTGCCACAGACCATCGGCGGCGGCATGGGCATGCTCGGCGCCGGTCTCGTTGCCAATTTTGCAAAGCAGAATGCAGCCTTTCCGACCGCTCCGGGCGCTGCGCAGCCGTCTATGATGACCGGTCTCGCAAACTTCTTCACCGGCGGCCGCAATGGAGGTCTTTACTGATGGCCTATTCCTTCCTGTTCGGTGGATCGACCAAAGAGACGCCGGAATCTATCAAGCGCAAGCGCGACCTCGCCATGGCGATTATGGGCACCTCTGCCGCGCCGAAGAACATCGGCGAGGGCTTGAATGCTCTCGGATCAGGCATCGTTGCGGGTGTCATGAACCGGCGCGCCAACAAGGCGGAAGACGAGGGCCGCGCCTCTGCGGATACGGTTTTCAAGAGCGCGATGCAGGGCCAGCTTGCCAGCCAGATCATGGGAACCGCACCATCGCGTACAAGTACGACCACGAGTCCCGGCGCGGCGGTATCTGTGAATGTTGACCCGTCTATCCGCGACGGCATCACACAGACGGCGAGCGCCTTGGGCGTCGATCCTGTCGATCTGGCGACTGCTATCTCGTATGAAACCGCCGGCACCTTCGACCCGACCAAGACGGGACCGACGACCAAATGGGGCAAGCATCGCGGCCTGATCCAGTTCGGCGAGCCGCAGGCGCAGCAGTACGGCGTCAACTGGGACGACCCGGTTGGCTCCCAGCTTGGAGAGAATGGCGCCGTTGCGAAATATCTGCGGTCGACCGGCGTCAAACCGGGCATGGGCTTGCTCGACATCTATTCGGCTATCAACGCCGGCGGGGTAGGCCGTTACAATGCGTCCGATGCTGCCGCAGGAGGCGCACCCGGTACAGTCCGCGACAAGGTCGAGGAACAGATGGCCGGGCACAGAGCCAAGGCGCTCGCGCTGTTCGGGGGTCAGGGGCAGGAGGTCGCAAGTCTTGACCCGGCCATCGGCATGCCGCCGCAGACGTCGGCCGAGGCGGTCAACGCGATGGCTGCCGGAGGTGGTGAAGGTGGCGCACCGCCGCCGTCTCTCTCCGAGGAGGTCGCCGCCTTCGAACAGACACCGGAATATCAGGCACAATTCCCCGGCAGGAACGCGCAGCAGCCTTCGCAGGGACCAATCCAGAACGCTCCGCAGCAGCAGCCTGCCATTCCCCCGCAGTTCCAAGGCTCTCAGCAGCTCGCTAACGCGCAGGGCGGCATCATGCCGGCGCTGATGGACGGTTCTCCGGCTTCTCCCGAGCAGGTCGCACAGGCGCAGGCAATGGGGCAGCAGCAGGCACCGCAGCAGGCGCCGGCACAGGCCCGGCCGGACAAGATGGCTTTGCTTCAGGCCCTCAGCAATCCGTGGCTATCGCAGGAGCAGAAGGCCGTTCTGCAGACGCTCTACCAGCAGCAGGAGCAGGAAGAGCAAGCGGCCCGCGAGCAGCAGGTGTGGCTGCAGCGCCAGCAGTACGAGCAGGAGGCCAAGCGTAACGATCCGGCTTATCAGATCGGGCTGGAAAAGAGCCGCATTGATCTGGAAGACGCGAAGAAGCCCAAGCGACAGCCGCTGATCAATGCCGGCAACGGTAATGTCTACGATCCCAACGAAGATAAGTGGCTCACGGCTCCCAGCGGTAGCGGCGACGGACGCTTTCGTTTCAACGGCAACTCTGTCGAGGCTCAGGCCCTGAACGGCTTAATGGAAAGCGGACAGCTTACACCTGAGCAGGCACAGCAGCTTGCAGCGGGCAAGACGATTTCAGGTCCGAACGGCGAGATCATTTTCCTGACCCCGCAGGGCGTGTTCGGGCAGTCTTCCGCAGGTGGTCAGCCGCAGCAAATGTCTGGGTCTCGCTCAGCACCCAGTCAACCACCGCAGCAGACGCAGCCGCAGGCTCAGATGCCCGGCCAGCCGGGCCAAGGGGGCAACATCCAAATCACGCCTCCGAAGGTCACCGTCGACGAGAAGGAAGCGGCAACGTTTGCAGACCGAATGAACACATCCGGCGGACTGATCGACCAGTTTGAGGGCGCCGGACTTGGCGTCTGGGATCAGGCGGTACGCGGTAATGATTACATCCCCGATTTTCTCGAGAACTGGATGGTCAGCGATGATTTCCAGAATTTCGACCAGGCTCGGCGCGACTTCATCAATGCCCAACTGCGCCGAGAGTCGGGCGCCGTCATTTCCATGGAAGAGTTCGACAACGCGAACAAGCAATATTTTCCGCAGCCGGGAGACACCAGGGAAGTCCTGGAGCAGAAGCGCAGGAACCGACAAACGGTTGTCGACGGGATGAAGCGTTCTGCTGGCCCAACATATGGCCGGTCAAACAACGACGGCGCTGATCCATTGGGGATTCGATAATGCCAACCATTTCCGAGGTCCGACAGAAGTTTCCGCAGTACCGCGATTTGAGTGACGATCAGCTCGCGGATGCGCTTCACCGGAAGTTCTACAGCGATATTCCTCGCGAGGAGTTTAATGCCAAGATCGGTTATGATGCCAAGCCCCGCCCGAGCGGCCGACACCTGTCCTTTGAGGAAGGTGCCGAAATGCTCGATCGGGAGGAGCGCATGGCGGGTCCCAGCGGCACCTTCGGAGCGGCCACGACCAGCTATCTCAACAGCATGCCTATTGTTGGCCCCATGTTTCTTGGCACCGCCCAGCGGGGTGCGGCGGCGCTGTCTTCCGCCTTCAACGGCGAGAGCTACGAGGACAACCTGAAGGGAGCGCAGGCGATTACCGAGGCTGCCCAAGCGGCCCATCCGTATGTATCTGCGGGTGCCGGAGTTACCGGTGCAGTGGCCGGCACACTGCCGATGGTTGTCGCTGCTCCGATCGCCTTCGGCGGCGGCAGTGCCGGACTACTCGCCCGTTCTGGCATGTCAATGCTTGGTGGAGGCGTCGTCGGTGGCACTGATGCTGCCGTGAGGTCCGGCGGTGATCTCGATGAGGTGAAGTCTGGAGCTGGATGGGGTGCTGGATTAGGCTTGTTCGGACCAGCAGTTGGTAAAGCCGTCGGTGCTGGCGCACGGAAGGTAGCGGATGCTTACCACACTGCACAGGCGGCAAAGGCGGCGGGCACTACGGCAGGGACTATCCACCAACTTGCCAAGGCAATTGCAGGCGACGGCCTCGATGAAGCCGCAGTGCGGGCCCGACTCGACACTTTGGGCCCAGAGAGCATGATTGCTGACCTTGGGCCGAATACACAAGGTAAAGCTGCTGCCCTTGCAGCGATGCCCGGTCGGGGCCAGGAGGTGATGCGCTCTGCGCTCGAGGCAAGGCATGGGGGTGCCAACGCCCGTCTCGCAGCCACAGTTGACGAGACGCTGGGGCGTAACGTCGTTCCGTCCGAGATAGAGCGCGGGATCGAGGCCAATCAGCAGCTGCTGTCTCCGGTGTATAGGGATGCATTTAGTCAGGCGCGGCCCCACGACATAACGGCGATTACACATGACCTTGATCGGTCGATCCAGACGTTGCGCGGTGACGCACAGCGAGCGCTTCAGCGTGTCCGCGGGATGTTGAATGTCAATGGTCAGGATGTCATTTCCAATGACCCACGGGTGGTGTTCCAGACACGCCAGGCAATCGACGGTGTACTCGCCACGGAAGCAAACCCGAAGGTCATCTCGGCCCTTACTGAAACGCGGCAGATGCTTGATGATGCGCTTACTCGTGCCGTTCCACGCATCAAAGAAGCTGATGCCGCGTATGCTGAGTTGGCACGTCAGCGGGAAGCCTTGCAGCGCGGTCAGAGCGTACTGGACCATGGCCGCACGGCTCCTCGGCCATCGGAGCTAGCTGCCGAGGTTCAGAAGGGTGCTCTTCCACAGGGAATGCAAATCGGTCCCTCGGCAGTGCCACTGAGGCTTTCGCAGGGCGCGAGAGC
>Ga0315914_1002611_pt1 | contig 27588 bp, 16 predicted proteins | sample MpolenodulesMG_FD_203920 | JGI IMG/M metagenome (GOLD analysis project Ga0315914, IMG submission 203920) | Medicago polymorpha root nodule microbial communities from Los Angeles, California, United States - elongated nodules | ecosystem: Host-associated > Plants > Roots > Nodule | place: USA...
GAACTATGCCAAGTTTATGTGATATAGAGGAGAGGTGGTATTAGGTTTTTAATTTTTATATGCTTGTTTTGTTTCGTGTTTAGGCTGTGGGGTATGATGCTTTCCTTAATTACTTATAGTCAGATTTATTAAATAACAGATATAGCACAGGGGAAAATTTGAACAAATTGCTATTGTTCTAAGATACGCTATTTAGTACATAATCTTGCCAAATTGTGGCTATAGTGCTGCAGTAGCATTTTTGAGTAGTGGAATTTGAATAAACCGCTATTCTCTGCAGTCTTCAATTGACCACACTGCTTACAATGCATTGTTTTTTATTTTTAGCGTGGATAAAAATTCATAAGGGAGGATAAAACTTAAACTAACATGTTATATTTGAAATTTTCATTGTGAGGTACTGGGAGGAGTTGGAATGGAAGCATATTAATGCTTTGTAAGAGAGGTTATAGTGTTTGGGCTGTGGGGTATGGTGCTTTCCCCAACTACTTATAGTTAGTGATGTTAAATAGCGGATATAACGTAGCAGAACTTGAACTAATTGTTATTGTTATGCGATATGCTATTTAGTTCATAATTTTTGTCAAATTGCGGCTATAGTACCTATAGCTAAGAGACAGGGATAGAGAAGAAGGAAAAACCAAAATATCACAGTACTTTTGATCATGAAATCAATCTGATTCATTTTGTACCTTTCAATCATTGCAGGATCTGCCATCTTTTTTCGTTATGTTCAGTCTTTCAATTTCGATGCTTACTTTCTGATTTAATATTTTTTATCTAACTTTGCAAATGCCAAATAGTGTTGTTGATTTTGGTTTTTGAAGGATAACAAATTACAAGGAAAGTATTCTTCCATTTGAGGAACATTGATAGTTTTTCATAAAGTATATGATTTTGGTTGTTGGGATATCGCAATTATTGTCAAGTAATCTAATTAAAACACAATTTTGTATACTGGTTATTATGAACAGTTCTATTTTGTATCTATTTGTAGTAACATGAGGGACTATTCCTGGTTTTGTGTTTCTGAATTATTGGAATTCCTTTGTTTTCAAGTTGTTGAAAAAATATTTAACTCGTGTTAAACTTTGTTATAGGAAATATGTCTAATGTAGAAGATGTTGAAGATGTTCCTGATGAAGATGAGGAAAGTGTAATTCCTAGTACAAAAAGAACAAGAAGATCACTAGCTTGGGATTATTTTGAGAAGTATTTTGATGAGAGAGGACTGCCAAGGGCAAGATGCTTAAAATGTGGTACAAGCTATGTAGCAAAAGAGGATAGCGGGACAAAAAATTTGTTGAAGCATATGTTGAAATGTGTGGAAGGAATGGACATATCATCTTATCCACCACTAAATCAAGAGAAGTATAGGGAGAAGATTGCTCAGGTAATTGTTAAGAACAATTACTCTTTTTCCTTTGTTGAACACGACGGGATTCACGATTTACACTCTTTTTTGCATCCTCATGCTAAGGGGATTTCTAGAAACACAGCAAAGGCTGATGTTCTAAAATTGTATAGAAGCGAAAAAGAAAATTTAAAATGCTATTTACATTCAATCCTAGGGAAAATTTGCTTAACATCTGACTTGTGGTCAGCGATAAATACTGATCAATATATGGTCTTGACTGCCCATTTTGTTAATATGAGATGGGATTTAGAGAAAAAAGTGTTAGCTTTCTTTCACTTTCCACCACCTCATACCAGGGTTAATTTGGCCGAGAAGTTAGTAAGTCTCTTAAAGGATTGGGGTATCGAGAAAAAAATCTTCACACTTACTTTGGATAATGCATCTAATAATGATGCAATGGTCAATATTTTGAAGAAACATCCATCATTTGGAACTTCTCTTATGGCTGGTGGGGTATATTTTCATGTTCGTTGTGGGGCACATGTGTTAAACCTAATTGTTCATGATGGAATAAAAGTTATTGAAGGTTCTTTGGATAAAATTAGATTGCGCGTGAAGTATATAAGAGGCTCGGAGGCAAGAAGGTTAAAGTTCAAAAGTTGTTTAGACCAACTCTCAAACGTAAGTTCTAAGCAACTTCGTCAAGACATGCCTATTAGGTGGAATTCCACTTATTTGATGCTTGAGAGTGTTGTTGGTTTGAAGGACGCATTTTCCCTCCTACAAGACATTGATCCTCATTTTGAGAGTTTATCAAATAGTGAGTGGATTGAGGCAGAAACAATTGCTAAGTTTTTGAAGCCATTTTATGATATCACAACTTTATTCTCAGGTAGCTTTTTAGTGTTTGATTTTCTTTGGTAATTATGTTGTTGCCTTGTATTTAAAGTTTTATATGATATGGTGATGATTTGACTCTGGGGTGATGATTAAGCAATATACATCATTGGCTGCTTCTTTTTAGATTCTTTCTAATTCGTGCTTATTTGCTTTGTGGAATGGTATATGATGCAAGAGTAAATCACAGTTTATGCCGAAGTATCTCAATGAGAATTGAGAATACATTGTTCTGAAGTCACTTTGGTTGTCTTTACTCTTTAGGTGACAATTAGCCTTTGCTTGTTAGAGAGTACAAGTCATGATATCACAAAGTACACTACTCTCTACTCTCAAGCGTGTAGTTCATTTTTTTTCATCGTTTGTTGATGTGTGTGATAACACAAAGTTTATAACTACATAGACGTCTTGAATTATGATTATTAAGTATTAACCTTTAGTCCCACACTAATTAGATATTGTTAGAAACAATTGCTGAGTTTTTGAAGCCATTTTATGATATCACAACTTTATTCTCAGGTAGCAATTATCCAACTGCAAACCTCTATTTTAGTGCTGTATGGAGAATTCAAATGAAACTCAAGGAAGTTGCATGTGTTTATCATGATGTATATGTTAATCAAGATCAAATATGTTGCATGGCCAAAAGCATGAAGACCAAATTTGACAAATATTGGAGATGTTACAGTGTTATTCTTTCTTTTGCGGTCATCTTAGATCCTAGATATAAGTTACAGTTTGTTGAATATTGCTATGTGAAGTTGTTTGGTGATGATGGATGAGTGAAAATTACTAATGAGGTTCTTGATAAGATGAAACTTTTTTTTTCAAGAATATCTCGTGTCCTCTAATGAGCTAAGTGTTTCATCTTCACAAAGGTTTGTTAGAGGTAGTCCAATCATTCCTTCAAGTGAATTAGAAGATTTTAGTAATTATCAAAGTAAATTGTGTGGACCTTCAAGAAAAGAGACTGATTTGCAAACTTATTTGGATGAAGAGAGACTTGATCATAATCAATATGCTAACTTAGATGTTCTTGAATATTGGAAAGCGAATGAAGGTAAATACCCTGAAGTTTCTAAGATGGCACGTGATATCTTGAGCATTCTGATTACAACAGTGGCATCAGAGTCCTCATTCAGTATAGGTGGACGGATACTTGATAAATATAGAAGTGTTCTTTTGCCAGAAAATGTTGAAGCATTATTGTGCTCACATGATTGGCTTTGTAGAACTCCTGGTTAGTATCTACCAACTTGCTATTTATAATTTTTTTCATTTAACATGTGCCTTTTTTAATTCAGTGAATTCTTTTTTGTAGCTGGAATATCTCATGATGGTCCTCAATTTGTCGAGGAACTGTCAAACTTCTCTTCTATGAATTTAACATGAAGCATTATTGCGCATATATGATTGGCTTTTTGGAACTCCTGGTTAGTATCTACCAACTTTTATATATGAGTTGTGTATTGTCTTGCATTTGTAGATTTACCATGACGTTCTCGTGCATTTGTCTTGGCGCATGGGGGAGTCAAGGTTCAGTTGTGTTTACTATACTTTATGTCTGTTATAGCGTAATGTCATCAAGTCAATTTAGTTGTAGTCCTTTGACCAGTTAAGCGATATAGATCGTGCCATTGAGTCAAGGTATATGTGAATTGTGCCTCTGATGTCTTTCCTATCTCAGCATTATGCTTTTAATACAAATAAAAATTCAAGGATGGTCTGTTATTACTCTGATTCCTTATGAGTTTATAATTTAGTTAAGTGACATCATGTTAATTATACTTTGTGATTGTGTTCTTAATCTAAAGATTGTTGTCAAAGTGATAATGCAGAAATCAGACCTCCTATGTGTTGAATTTTTTTATGCTTATACAGATGAATCTAATGAGGAGTGCAAGGAGCAATCTATTGGAGATTCACTAAGTTAGGGACTTATTTATTAGTTTATGTTTAAGATAAGCTGGACTTCTATATGAATCTTCTTCCGAAAGCGGAGCAGCGTGTTGTTTCGGCTTGGAAGAAGTTGAATCAGCTTCCTTTGTTTCCTAATGTTGCAAACGTGGTTTTGCCAAAAGCTGCTTACTATAGTGCGAAGTATAATGAAGTTGTTTAGTTTTATTTTAAAACTGTTTAGTTTCTGGTGTGATAAGGTGACTTGAATGGGAATCAAATTCTATGACAATATAATTTGATATTGATTCTATTATGTGCTTGTTTGTACCCTTTTTTAATCGTTATAGTTCTATTATGTGACTTGAATAAGCTGTTTTGCATAAATAAGTTGTTTGGAATAAGCTGTTTTTAAAAATGAGATCGTAATAAGTTGTTTTGCATAAATAAACTGTTTTTTAAAATGAGATCTTACTAAGTTGTTTTGCATAAATAAGTTGTTTCGAATAAGCTATTTTGTATAAATAAGTTGTTTCGAATAAGGTGTTTTGTATAAATAAGTTGTTTCGAATAAGCTGTTTTTTTTAAAAGAGATCATAATAAGCTGTTTTGCATAAATAAGTTGTTTCAAATAAGCTGATTTTTTAAAAGAGATCATAATAAACTGTTTTGCATAACTAAGTTGTTTTTTCAAAAGAGATCGTAATAAGTTGTTTTGCATTAATAATTTGTTTTGCATAAATAAGTTGTTTTTAAAAAAGTGATCGTAATAAGCTATTTTGTATAAGATAAGTTTTTTTATATAAGCTATTTTATATTTGGAATTTAGGTTTATAAAATTTTGTTTAAAAAAATAATACACTTTGATTTATGGATGGGATGGATTATCCATCCATTAAAATCTAATAATGGATGGATTGGATGGTATTTTTTAAGGAAAAAAAAAAAGGATTGTAATGGACTAATGGACCTTTTTTGATCCATCCATTAGGATCCAAATCCATATCCATCCAATCTATCCATTTTGCCACCCCTACTCTAAATACCATACACTAAAATCTCTAAAAAAATTGAAGAGAATTTTTTATGGTTAATTTCTTCTAATACTCATTTTTTCAGTCTTTTTATGTGCAGATGTAATTACTAGAGTATTTATACTATACCTAGTTTGTCTTTCTCCTTTATAAAACAGTGGTATCTAACTTTGACCACTCTTTTTTTACGTTCTAATATTGTTAGAAATGAGATGGCATAGGTTGGAATTCTAGTGCGAGTGATTAGTCTCACGTCAATTAGAAATAATATAGACAAAGAATATATAAAAGATGTGATAATATACTCAATACCTTAAAGTAAAATGAATCATTACATCAAAATTATTTATGGTGGTGGAGGCGGCAATAGATTTTTGACTTAAACACACTTTTCACCCTCTAAGTTTGCAAAAGTAGCAATTTTAGTCCCCTTTTAAAAAAATGGCAAAAATGACCCCATGTTTACCCCCTTTTGCAAAACCTCAATTTTGATCCAGTCAACCATATGTGGCATGCCACCTGTGTATTTTTTTTAATTTTTTCTTTTTTTTAATTGGAAATTCCACAAGTTAATAAAATGAAATTAAAAAAAAAAAGAAGAAAAATTGGAAGAAAAATAGAGAAGGCAAGTGCAAACATTCATCAATTTTCATTTCATCAATTTTTCATGTGTTCTTCCCCAAAACTTTGATCTTCATGATTATGTGTACTTCGACAAAATCCAGATCTGAAGAACAACTTATCATCATCAATTGTTTGGTCCCAAAAAAAATCATTCTCATTAACTCTCAAATCTTCAAACTCATGACTTTCATCACGAAATCTGGAAAACAACCATCCAATTAACCCAAACTCAGCATACAAACGCATATTTGTTGTTCCCAAAACCTTGAAATACAACCTTCAATTGAAACTCAAAAAATTAATAGATAAAAAAACTGGAAAAAAAAGTGGAATCGATTTGGATGAATCGAAACATTAAGAAAAACAGTGATTACGTACAAAACGAAATTGAAGTGCGATTGAAGATGATTAGAGAATGGATCTACGGAAAAAAAATGAAATTAGAACAAGGATTGTGGAATTTTTATGTTTGAATTTATTTGGTTTAATTATCATAGAGTGAAGCTTCTGCTTTAGTGGATTCTCGTAGTGCTAATGGTGGTGGTGATGAGAAGAAAAAGAAGAAGGTTGTTGGAAAGTTGTTCGTGCAGCAACAATTAATGGTTATGGAGATGGTAGAAGAAGGGATTCATTGATGAAGAAGACAATACTTTGGCAAATGGGAAACAACAAAAACACGCGACCCTTTTTTTTTTTTCATTTAAGTTTTTATTTATTTAATTCTATAAATGATCATGTGGCGTTGACCTAGTCAAAATTGAACTTTTGCAAAAGTGGGTAAACATAGAGGGTCACTTTTGTCATTTTTTTAAAAGAGGGCCAAAATTACTACTTTTGCAAACTTAAGGGGTGAAAAGTGCGTTTAAGCCTTGATTTTTAAAAACCATAATATTTGAACACCCTATTTAAAAGTGTCAATATATAGTAACTTAGTAAGGTTTCAAAATGACGGTGTGGGTTATTGGTTGTATAATTCAAACTATGGATCCAAAATATCATATGAGTCCAAAGGATCATATAGGTCCATAGGGTCAGCACCCCCTGCAGATTACTGTAGAGGATGCGATGGTTAATTAGTATAGTGTCCAATCGCCATGATGTATAGACTAGATTATCACAAATTATTAGATATTAGTTAGTTGAAGTTACTAACTAGTTGATATTAGTTAATTAGTTAGAGATTAACTTGATCATAGAGTTTACTTGCTAGCCAAAAAACCATAGTTTTTTTTGTTCAAAGAAAGTAACCATAGTTAGTTAGCATAACCATCTCTATACATCTAATTATTGCATTTTACATAATATACACCTACAATCCTCTATTTAATAAACTCTCTTTCTCAGTCTTCTTCAAAGTTATTATTCACCTCTTGTTAGTGTGTAGCTTTTCAATTCGATATCGGTTACTACTTGAATCAACTTTAGGGGTAACAAACGATCAACACAATTTGCTGCATATAATTTTGAAAGTCTTCGCTAACATATTTGTGACTTTGAGATAGGCAACATGACATATGTGCATATAGTGATATGTGCGCCATGAGCCACTTAACATACACCATCGACATGTCTAGCTATGTTATTTATTTATTTGCAAAAGTCTAGCTATGTTAGATGGTGACCAAGACTTTTTTCTTGAGAATTAAAAAGGAACAAGACTTACACAGAAGGACTGAATTGATTTTAATATTGTGCAAGAATTAGACACTAACTTGCCTAATATGTCTGTTTTCAAAAAATAATACTTTACTTTATTAATGCTGTGTCTAGCATTTCTTAAAAAAAATGTTGTGTCTAGCATATTAGGCATTTTTTTTTACTTCAATTTAATTGTTATTGCCTTTTTTGGTAATGGCTGGGGTTTGAACCGCAGACCTTACATATTTTATGCATTGTCCCAACCAACTGACCTAAACTCACGAGGACATTTAATTGTTATTGTCTAACATGCCTAATACGTCTGCTTAAAAAAATGCCTAATATGTTAAATAGGTAGGCATTAACAAATTAATAATCGTATTCTCCTACAAAATAAAAATAAAAATCGTATTCGTTTTTATGTTTTTTTAGTATTTTCTTCTTATTATTTTTTTTAAAAATAAAATAATAATAAATATTTTTATAGGGAAATAACAATAACTAGATTTTTAACTGGCCTACTAATTTTTGTTGACAATGTATTATTTTATTGATACCTATTCTTTTTGAAAAATATATCTGACCTATTCTTGATTCTGTCATTTAACAATATATTATTTTTATTTTATAATTTAAATTAGGAGTCTAGTCAAGTTTGGACTATTATGTGCTTCTATTTGCCAAAAGTTTGGATTATTCTGTGCTCCTTTCCCCACTATACAATCAAAAGAAAAGACAACAGAAAATAAAACACAATTATGGTTTCTCTAAACTTTTGATTAAAGCAAGAAAAGGTGTTTCACTCGCAAGGTATTTTGGAGTTTCAACGTGTTTAGAGAGAAGAGTTTGCGAGAGTTAAGTATATATTTTGACTTTGTAAAAAAATAAGTATATATTTAGATATTTAAAATAAGGGTCATGTTAACTTGTACCAAGGACACAAGTTAAGAAACTTAAAATAGAAATTAAAAATAAATTTTATATTGAAAGTATAACTTTTACAACTTTTAAGACATTGAATGCACAAGTTTCAAGAAAAACTTTCTACATTTAATTTCTTAACTTATATCCTAAGGGCACAAGTTAATATTTCCCTTAAAATAATTTGAAGAACAATACATTAAATAATCATATAATTAATATCTCAATTAAGCTTAATTCATTTTTAAATACATGCATTTTAGAATATATTTAAGGTTTAAATGTAGTTTTGGTTCCCAAAGTTTCATTATTGTCTAAATTTGGCTCATTAAGTTTGATTTCTAGTCCTTTAATTTCACATTTGTTCGATTTTAGCATTTCAAATTTCAATCGCTCTATTGTAGCTTCTAAAGTTTACCCATTTGCTTCCCCGTTAACATTTTGACTTAAAAACACTCATGTGACAATATAAACTAAAAAAAACTTGTTTTGAAAAAGAAAAAAAAAGACCAACATGCGACACTTACTCAATCACTCTTTTTTTCTTTTCTTTTCTGCTTATCCTTTTCTTTCATCATACTCTCTACGACTGCCATTGAACGTCCGTCCTTCACTATGAACTACCACAATTCTCAGTCTTTATCTTCTTCACATCTTATGCTTTTCATTACTCAAAACCCCCGATTCATTACCTTAATTTCAAAATAACAAACAATTGAATATTAATTTTTATAAAATATAAGTCATGTGATACTATTTAATGTTTATTTTAAATAAATGTTTGCATTTTCAACCTCACCAATCAAAATCAAACACTTGTAAACGAAATGTCACATTAGCGATTTCCGTTAAAATGTTACTAGATGACGATCATATGCAAATGGGATGAACTCCGGAGGCCAAAATCAAACAATTGTAAAACTTGAGAGTCAAAACTACATTTAACCCCATATTTAATTTCTCAAAGAAGACTTGACACAAAAAAATAATTCTCAAAGATGAGTAAGTTTTTCTCTTCCCTCCTCTCCAAATCCCTTAATCAAAACATATCCTAATAATATGTCTTAATTTATGTGATGGAATATTAGAATGAAATGACAAATATTCTATTATATGGATATTTAAGAAACGACAAATGCTATATATCGCAACAATTTTGTCCCGATGGCATCACTGCACTGTACATGTCCACTGTAGCAAAGTCTTGTACTTACATCCATCCACTCATGTATTGTGTGACAGGATTATCCAGCGATGACATTACGTTCGCAATTAGTTTGTGAAAGGGACGTTGTCATTATATAACACTCTTAAGAGACTGATGTGAATGGGGTGGTGTCATCCTTATAGACATAATGGAGTATTATCTTCAATTAAATGAAAAATTTGTTTCTACTAGCTAGGTAAGTCAAGTCTCAATCTCTTTGTTATTGGTCTGGATGTTATGCTGTATTTGTGACGCTTTGTATGCTTGCTTTGTGTAAGCACATGCCTCTGGTTGAACAAGTTTACCAAAATAAGATAATTTTAACTTTTATCTTGCAGTGATGAGAGGCTCAAATATAGTTGATGATAATTGTAGTGGTTGGATTGGACTGCATAGGTTGCTTCCAATTGATGACATTTATTAAATTGAGTTTATAACTGGTATTCTTTTTCAATAGGTTTCAGATCAAACGAATTATCCAAGTCAACACGCTGAGATGGAAGAGTGGACAAAATTTATAAGTTAATTTTATCTTGATGGAGTAAGGTTTAGAATTTAGGGAAAATCATATGATTTCGTACTAAGGTCCCGTTTGGTTTGAGCTTATGAAAAATAGCTTATGTAAATAAATAAGCTTTTATTTTAATTTATAAGTTCTCACTAACGAAAATCGTATCTTCATAAACTGTTTTTTCATAAATAACCTTAAAAACTTATAAATAATACATAAAAACTTATTTATTTGCATAAGCTGTTTTATATAAACTCTAAAATAAGCTAATCCAAATGGACCCTAACTTTAAAATTGTTTTTTGGTACCAAAAAAACATATTTGACATTTTATCAACAGCCCAAAACAACCGTAGCTATAGGCTATAGCGACAGTAAATTTCCATGGATTTAAATCAATGTCCATTCCGTCGGTATAGGTTTATGGCCTATACCTACGGTTTTTGGACCTTTATCTAAGGAGTTTTGCCGTCACTCTAGTTAAGGGGGTTGATCTGCTAGAGTAAGCATCACTAGAATCAAGTTTTCTAGATTTGGATTTAGGAGTGATCTCAAACTCTAGTGTCAATGTTCTTGATGAGTTCACACGTGTGAGGAAATTTTTCTACATAATAATAGAAAAATACCATTTTCCATCAATGATATAATCAGCTACAATGGAATTGAGCCTTGAAACAGTAGAGCGACCAAGATCCCGTGAGGACGTTAGCTATACGATTTTGGAGTCATTCGTTTGACCACAAATTGACAGTTGTGTCGTACCAATTTTCCAATTACCTCTTGAATTTCCAATCATACTCTCTTAAACCAGCGAAATGCCCCATCACAACTTAATATTTGCTCTTTTTGTACCAAAAGAATCATGTTTGTTTTGTTTTGTTTGTTTTAAGTTTATCAAATTTATTTATTCGGAATAACATTTCTTAGAATATAAAGATGAGAATTTTATTTTAAGATATATAGGAAAAAATGTTTGTTTAACATTATAATATTCCCGAAAATCATAAAAATAAGGATACATATGAATTTATTCCTATGACACTTTATTCCCACCTTTTTCTTTGAGGAAAATTTTATATTCACAGGAGCATTTTATACCTAAGAATAAAATTCAATAAATTTGTAACAAACATAGACATACATATTTCTATCTTCTTATTTCCAACGAATATAACTTCAAACAAACACACCCTTATATTATTTACTCTCTATTTCATTAATTATGAGTGTCATTTCGGTAAAAAAAAAAAAATTAATTATGAGTGTCACATTTGCAAAAGAGTTAACCAGTTTCTTTGAAAGAATGCACAGTCCCACCAAAACACAAGGTAAGAACTGGACCAAAACAACACCAATCAAAACCACACAAATAAGCTAACGTGGAGGCCTTAAGGCCTACAAACGTAACTAAAGGACCACAAGGGTAAAGAAAGAGACAAATATATTCTAATTATTTTTTTGAAAGAAAATATATTCTAATTATTATTTGTATATTATTTTGAAGTCAATATTATCTACTTTAATTTGATGATAATGATGAATAACATCAATATTTGACAAGATACATTTGAGGGGTTGGCTTGTTTAGTCTTGCAACCTTAATATAGAGGTTAAATTTTCCCAAAAATTGTTGTAAAAGTATTAGCGCCATTTCAATTAATCCGATGCACGGAGGCCGGAGCACCGATTAAAGATACCAAAAACGGAAATTATTACTAAAAAAGGAATTTTTTTTGATTTTTTATGGATTAATTACAGAATTTTCAATGCAATAACTATTATATAATTTTCTTTTTTAATGTCCTTAACCAGTACTTTAGAGGCACCGGTTATCGTTTCCCTAACCTAATTTGGTAAAAAGAGTTATTCAATTTCTTTTATTTTTGTTTCTTCAATTAGATTGTAACAATTAAATGTAACATTTCACAATGTGAAGAGAGTTACCATCATCATTGACTTCAATGCTACATTGTAGTTTCTACTCGGTTTCATAGAAACATCACAGAACAAAGTGTTGAAATTATCACGCATTTAACTTTAGTTGAAAGTGAAAGGAGAGGAATTGAATGAATCAACTCTATTACTATTAATTTTAAGTTGACTAAGTCAAGTCTATATTTTATCGCTCCGAAACCAATCTTATTACTCACACTTGTTCCACCACATACTCAACAATGAAACCTTTGCTTCATCATTCTTCTTCCATTGCTATTTTCTTTTACTCCATATTGATGATCTCAATCATCAATATTCCAAAGTGTATTTGTGATGATAATAACCAATACACCAACTGCAGCAAAACTTTTAACTGTGAAAGCAACATCACAAATCTAGAATATCCCTTCTGGGGAGAAAATAGAGGAAATTATTGTGGTGTTTCCGATCCTAATATGAAGCTTACATGCGAAGGAAAAGTCCCGAAGATAACAATCAATTTCGTGAAATATCGTATTCTTGAATGGAACAATGCAACACAGAGACTCAGAGTTGCAAGAGATGATTACTGGAGTAATATCTGTGCCTTGAGTGACAATCATAAGAATAGCACATTCAATAACACTCTTTTTCAACGTTATGGTAATACTTCTTCTAAAGTAACTTTGTTGTACAATTACAATACAAGTTTACCGAGGAGTGTTGTTGAGATTCCAATTTTGGAAACTCAAGCTGCGAAAATTGCAACGGTTAATGATGTAAACCAAGCATTAGAAAAGGGTTTTGAGTTGAAATGGACGGGAAATTATGGAGTGTGTCAGAAGTGCGTTGATTCCGGTGGAGTATGTGGCAACAATGGAGGAATTGAATTCAAATGTTTCTGTAAGAATGGAACTTATGCCTCTACATGCAGTTCACCATTGCCCTTATCCTCAAGTATGTAAATATTATCACTTTCTCATCAAACTCCTATATTTTTTTTGTTTCTACAACTAAGTTGTAATATTGCAACTTACCCCCTAATATGTTAGGAATTTAATTAATGTATAGTGAAAGGTATCATCCTGAAGCAGAGCTAAGTAATGGCATTGGCCACTGATCCTTGTTTTCCACCAAAAGCGAACTGAAATTTTCTTTATTTACATATTGACATCGTGTTTTCATGGCTTTCCCGAATCTTTTATATCGCGAGATATAGCATTGATCAATGGCTTATGCGTAGAGTTAAGTAGTAATTAGACATTTTTTTGGGTCCTTATGATCGGGAGCAATTGCTTGATCACAACATCAAATAATATTGATTTGGACACACATATATAAAAATGAGTCATACTAGCTCTGGTTTTGATAATAAGCACAAATAACTAACTCCTTACTTATTAGAAAATATAGTCAAGTGAAATAGTTGTGCTAATCTCATAAAAAGTAAGTGTATTTTCGAAGTATTCTTATGTGAGGTTGTTCGATATAAATGAAAGAGTCATCGAAAAATAAAACTTATACTGATTGAGTGTCATTTTAGAAATGACAATATAACATAGAATCAAAGTAGTTACATGTTTCTATAGGCTGTGCATTGTCCAAAGGCTGCATTCTTTCTTTTCTGTTTTCCCTATCAAAATCAACATGAATGTGGTGTTAAACATTGCTTTTAGCCCAAAAACATCCAAATTTTGCTCTTTCATCAAAGCATACAATAGTGGCATGTATAAGATTTTTGGAGGCTATTTCTCTTCTTTGCTGCTACAAAATGCAAAGCAATGAGAGTATAAATGAGCATTTCTCTACTAAACAATGCATGTATAAGTTATATCTAATTTGATTTTTGAATTGTAGGGTCAAAAAGGGACAGGAGGTTAATTGTGATTGGTAAGCATAATAAACAGTATCATTTTCTCTAATTTGTGTTTCTCATCCCACTTTCAGGTGGCGTTAATTGTATTATAAAGGAACTGCTAAAAATTATTTATATGTTCTTTGCATAAATTCAGGTGCTTCAGTTGCTGGATTTGGAGTAACAATGTTCTTTATAATTATGATCAGTTGTTACTTTAAAAAGGGTATACGTAGACCGCAAATGACTATTTTCAGGAAAAGAAGAAAACACGTTGACAACAATGTGGAGGTTTTCATGCAAAGTTACAATTTATCGATTGCGAGAAGATACAGTTATGCAGAAGTAAAAAGGATCACAAACTCATTCCGAGATAAATTAGGCCACGGAGGATATGGTGTTGTGTACAAAGCAAGTTTAACAGATGGTCGTCAAGTGGCGGTGAAAGTAATAAACGAGTCAAAAGGAAATGGGGAAGAGTTCATAAATGAAGTTGCTAGCATTAGTAGAACATCACACATGAACATTGTGTCACTTTTAGGTTATTGTTACGAGGCAAATAAAAGAGCACTAATATATGAGTTCATGCCCAAAGGATCACTAGACAAATTCATCTATAAAAGTGGATTTCCTGACGCTGTTTGTGATTTTGATTCGAATACTCTGTTCCAAATTTCTATTGGCATTGCTAGAGGTTTAGAGTACTTGCATCAAGGATGTAGTTCAAGGATACTGCATCTTGATATCAAACCTCAAAACATTCTTTTGGACGAAAATTTTTGCCCAAAAATCTCTGATTTTGGACTAGCAAAAATATGTCAAATGAATGATAGTATTGTGTCAATACCGGGGACAAGAGGAACTATAGGATATATGGCGCCAGAAGTCTTTAGTAGAGCATTTGGTGGTGTTTCTTACAAATCTGATGTATACAGTTATGGCATGTTGATTCTTGAAATGATTGGCGGAAGAAAGAACTATCAAACTGGAGGGTCGTGTACTTCTGAAATGTACTTTCCAGACTGGATTTATAAGGATCTTGAGCAAGGTAATGATCTTTTAAATTCTTTGACAATTTCAGAGGAAGAAAATGATATGGTTAAAAAGATTACTATGGTGAGCCTATGGTGCATTCAAACAAATCCATCTGACAGACCACCAATGAATAAAGTAATTGAAATGCTACAAGGACCACTTTCATCGGTCACATTTCCTCCAAAGCCTGTCTTATTTTCTCCTAAACGGCCACCACTACAACTGTCAAATATGTCTTCATCAGATTGGCAAGAGACGAATTCCATTACACCAGAAACAGAACTAGAAGAGGGACCAACTGAGACCACGGTCCTCCCAAACTCTTAATTTTTATTTATTTATTTCTACTGGGATACTATTATATGAAATTGTATAATGAGCATTTTTAAGTTATTATATTAGGCCTTAGACACTAAATTTCTACTTTTAAAGCCGTTAAACACTTAATGGGAGTCAATGAAAAACTTCGTCATGTTTTGCATTAAAAATCTCAAGATATTTTCAATGCTATATGTTTAGTTTCTGGCACAAAAGTACTAACTGAAAAATTCAGGGATTTGGGTTCCCTTTTAGACTTACTTGGAGTATGAATTGCAATATTATGAGAATTTGATGTACCAATATTCATACGTTGTCCACATTTGATGAATTATGTCAAAAAACTAGTAAATCAAATTATCACCCATTGATTGGCAAAGTGCAGACTCTTTCAACGTCAACAACAACAACCAGAAAATGTGCATTTTTTGCAATGAAATCGTAAAAGCAGGGCTACAAAATAGGATGAAAGATGATTTTGTTAGATATTACATGATTGTCTTATTGAAGATGGAGTTGCTGAAAAATTTACCTCAGATACGAAAATTGATGATATTAACTCAATGAAATAACGACGAAGACAACTTCATTAGTACATGTTATTTCTTTTTATACTTAATAATATTAACTTTGGAAACCACTTCCGTTAATTTGGTGGTGTTGACTTGAGACCTCGGAGTTTGCTTCTCTTCAAAGTTTCAAGTTTAATACTCCAAGGTCTCAGGTTCAAAAATTTATATTTTCTTTACCAAAGTATAATTTTAAGGGTCCTCCAAAAATGGAAAATTTGAATTAAAAATAACACTTTTTTGACTTTTGAGAAACTGATTACACAATTTCCAATACAAAAGCTACTACATTTGCTTCCTTAACCAATGCCCCGGAAGCACCGGTTAACATTTCCCTAATTTTAAATTCAGTCGCGCTCAAGTTTAATTCCCGACTCCGTCCCTAAATAAAGTTACCAAGCAACCAATTTTTTTAAAGTTCTTGAAAACCTACACATTCTCGTTACTTTCTAGGAGTAAAATCAAAATGTAGATTTCAGATTCCTTTCTTAAGGCAGAGTATCATTTTCTAATCAACTATTGAAACGATGTATGATAATGGAAAAACATAAAAGGTGTCCCCTGAGAAATGGTTAATTTTGGTAATAATCAATTTGCCTGAAATGACCAAATTCGATTTGGACATCAATAGAATGCTACTAAGTGGCAATTCTCGAGTCAGATTTGCTTGGAATTTCTAAAATCATTCCAATCAGTACCCTGCTACAATTATTTGCTATTCTTAGTTCAAAAATAAGTGGCCTTGAGTGTTTATGACTTACTATTATCATATACACTACTGAACGTCTAAATATAGAAAATGGCAAATGAAATGTTTAGATGTATGAACTTTAAAAATTTAAGAAGATTAAATTACTCACACTTTTAAATTATAAAAAGACATTGATCAATTTTTACTGCGATTTGACTCGGTGATTGACTTGACAAGGTACTGTGTTAATGATGGAACCATTGTGTTATTGGTCAAACCATGTGACTGAACCAAATTGTTTATGCGTATGTGATGAAGGGTTCGATTTATATGGTTCATGCCTATGAAAAAATCCGGTTGAAAGAGGAGAACACACCTTGTGTTCTTCACAAGTTTTCCGATGGAGATTGGCCCTTGTTAAGCAGTGACTTTTCGTACTAATATTATGGTAATTAAAAAAAAAAATACCTCACATTTACGGGCAAATCAAATGGCAGACTGACGTGTAAGTAGCACTATTAATTTATTACCTCTGAATTCCGTAAGTTACCCTTCAAATGCGGGTTAAGCCTTGGTCCTTTTAATTTTCAAAGAAGAAAGTCTTGGTCATTTAACATAGCCAGCGTGACGATGGTGTCATGTTAATTGTCTCGTGGCACACATATCACTATATATACAGATGTCATGTTTGTTTGCTATCTCAAAGTCACACTCACAAATATGTTAGGGACGACTTTCAAAATCATATGGACCAAATTGTGTTAATTGTTTGTTGAGCTGTGTTCCGATAACTTTTCTCTTGTTTGTTACCCCTAAATTGAAGCAAGTAATTACTCATAAAAATTGCTCTTACATTCATGGTTTGCAGTCAAACATCATAAACCGATGAAAATGTCATTCCACATAACCTAAAACACATTTGTTAAGGTGTGATGTCTTTTGTCAAAAAAAAAAGTGTGATGTCTCTTTCAATTATATAATTGTTCAAAATTTAAATTCAATTTTAAGATTACTAAATAATTTTTTTTTTAAATAAAATAAATCAAGTCTTTATCTTCATCTCACCAGAACCAATCCTACTATTCACACTTCTTCTACTATTTCATATCTGTTCTAGGCTCTAGTGCAAGAATGAAACCTCTTCTTAGTCATTCTTCTTCTGTCATTATTTCATATCAATATTCCAACGTGTATCTGCGAAGATGATGATCAATACACGAACTGCAACAACGCTTTTTACTGTGAAAGCAATATCAGAAACCTGAAGTATCCATTCTGGGGAGAAAACAGAAAAAGTTACTGCGGCGCTGTTGCTAACTCTAATATGAATCTAACATGCGAAGAAAGGGTCCCAAAGATAACAATCAATAACGTCAAATACAGTATTCTTGAATGGGACGATACAACAATGAGACTCAGAGTCGCCAGAGATGATTTTTGGGATTCTTTTTGTTATGTGAAAGACATCAACTATAAGAACAGCACATTTGAAAACACTCAGTTTCAACGTTATGGTGATGTTGCTAACGTGACACTGTTGGATTTTTGCCCTTTTAGATATAGTAAACATCTACCGAAAATGTTCGGTGTTATTGACTGCGGTCCAGAAGGCCCTATTACCTATTATACGGTTGCTTATTCAAATGCCTTCATGTGTAATGAAACAGATCCAAGTCGTACTCTTGTGATTCCGATTTTGGGATCCCAAGTTGCACAACTTGTAAATCAAACTTATGGTGATATAGACCAAGCATTACACACGGGTTTTGATTTGAAACGGGCTGGAAATTATGGAGAGTGCAAGAGGTGCCTTGATTCTGGTGGAGTGTGTGGCAACAACCAAAAAACTGAATTCAGATGTTTCTGTAAGAGCGGAACTAATACTACAACATGCCATTCATCAATTGCCTTATCCTCAAGTAAGTTAATAATATTACTTTCTCAAACTCTTATTTATGTCTGTTTCTATAATTAAGTTGTAATATTGCAACTTACCAGTCACTAATGAGTTATTTATTATTCCCTCTATTTTAAAATCAACATCGTTTAAGATTTTTACGCACGTATTAATAAATACAATGATTAAAAGAAAAAGATAGTTATTCTATCAAACTATCTCTATGAAACATTTATTTTGAAACATTTATTTTTAGAGGGACATTCATTTTAAAACAGAGAAAGTTAGAGGTGAGTAGTTATTCGACATCAAAATCAATCGTTTTCATTTATTATGTTGGTGAGGCCTATGTTACCCCATGACAAATTGGGGGTAATTTACCATTAATGACAATTGTTGAATTTTATCATAGAACGAATGAGATGAATATCACATGTTAATCATATTTTTTCAATTATACCATTTAATTAATATGGACCGGAAACTATGGAGAGTGCCAGAGTTGCGTTGATTCTGGTGGAGTTTGTGGGAACGATGGAAGAGCTGAATTTAGATGTTTCTGCAAGGATGGACTTCATACAACAACATGCAATTCACCGATAGTCTCATCCTCAAGTAAGTTAATAATATCACCTCAAACTCTTACTTATGTTTGTTTCTAGTTTCTACAATTAAGTTGTAATATTGCAACTTACGGGTCACTAATGTGCTGTTTACTAATAGAGTTAAGTTATTATTCCACACCAACCAACGGTTTTCTATTATTTTGTCCATCCCATAACAAGTGATTTATTTGTTTTGTCTCACAATAATTAACTACTAATATTCAACGTAATATTCAGGGCAACCCGGTGCATTAAAGCTCCCGTATACTCAAAGTCCGGGAAATGATCCCACCATTTAAATTACTTGTTAAAAAATAAAATTATGGAGTAGTTAGTGCCCTAAATCATGTTTTAATAGCTTTTCTACTGTCCCAAGACTGCAGTCTTGGTCTTTCTTCTAGGTGTTGAGAGCAAATAGAAAATAAATTTGAGAGAGTGTTTGATTATTTAGAATTAATCGGGTAAGAAAAATTGATTACAAGGAGTATCGCACACACTTTATATAGGTTTTTTGAACAAGAAATACGTTTTATATAGTAATTCTAAGTAAGCTAACAATCATAACTATTAGGAAATTAGTACTAATCAAGCAACTTGCAACAAATTATAACCAACTCCAACTATATATAACCAATCTCTAGCAATTTGGAAGTGCAAGATTAATATTTTCAACTTAGAATAAACAATATAATCGCGAGGAAATGAAGCAAATATAAGGTGAAAGTTGGGTGGGTTCCTATTGGGAAAAAACCCAAGTGCAACATAGAAAGTATTATAAAGAGTGACGTCATTTAAACACGCACCTTAAAGTGCGAGGCGTGAGGCGGTGTATTGGGAAAAAACTCAAGTGTCACATAGAAAGTATATATGACTCCCGATAAGAGGTTATGATGACCGACACCCCAGTTTTGTAGGTTGTGTTATACCCAACCACGAATTCTAGGAGTTCCATTTCACCACAATGCACTGCATTCTTCCATTAAAGACAGCAATGAATTGCCTATATGTAACATACCTAAATCACATTCGAATAAACTTTCATTTTTGAAAGTTCAAAATCTGAATGTTCTCCCAAAAATACAGAGACAGGAAAATGAATTAAAAAAGAAAAGAAAATAATTGAAAGGGAAAGGATATAAAAATGAAATGGAAGATATAATCTCTTCAAGGTGCATTGCTAACTCTGTTCTCTCCATCAAAATTAACATGGGTGTGTATTGCTCAACATCGACAAATGTTCTTCATCAAAGCGTGCAGTAGCATCATGCAAACAAACTTGAGGGAAATTTCTCTTCATTTCTACTGCAAAAATACAAAGCAATAAGAAAATAAATGACTATTTCTCTTCCAGATAATGCATGAGCGTGATTATTATAAGTTCTATCTAATTTAATTTTTGAATTGTAGGTTCAAAACGGAACCGGGGGCTTGTAATAGGTAAGAATAATTAACAATATCACTTTCTAGGATCAGTGTTTCTCATCCCCCATTATGGGGGCTTATGAAAATTATTTATCTGCTCTTTGCGTAAATTCAGGTGCTTCAGTTGCTGGATTTGGAGTAACCGTGTTCATAATCATTATGATTGGCTGTCTCTTTAAAAAGGGTAAAGGCAGACAACAAATGAGTATTTTCAAACAACAAAGCCTTATTTCACTTAGTATTTTCAGAAAAAGAAGAAAACTGGTTGACTACAATGTGGAGGTTTTCATGCAAAGTTATAAGTTATCAATGCCAAGGAGGATATGGTCGACAAGTGGCGGTGAAAGTAATAAACGAGTCAAAGGGAAATGGAGAAGAATTCATAAATGATGTTGCTAGCATTAGTCGAACCTCACACATAAACATTGTGTCACTTTTAGGCTTTTGCTATGAGGTGAACAAAAGAGCATTGATATATGAATTCATGTCCAAAGGATCATTGGATAAGTTCATCTATAAGAGTCGATTTCCTGATGCTGTTTGTGATTTTGATTGGAACACTTTGTTCCAAATTGCAATTGGCATTGCTAGAGGTCTAGAGTACCTGCATCAAGGATGTAGTTCAAGGATTCTGCATCTTGATATCAAACCCTAAAACATTCTTTTGGATGAAGATTTTTGTCCAAAAATATCTGATTTTGGATTAACACAAATATGCCGAAAGAAGGACAGTACTGTGTAATGCTAGGGGCAAGAGGAACTATAGGATATATGGCACCAGAAATATTTAGTAGAGCCTTTGGTGGAGTTTCTCACAAGTCTGATGTGTATAGTTATGGCATGCTGATTCTAGAAATCATCGGAGGTAGGAAGAACTACGACACAGGAGGGTCATGTGCTTCTGAAATGTACTTTCCAGATTGGATTTATAACGATCTTGAGCAAGGTAATGAACCTCTTTTAAATTGTTTGACAATCTCCAAAGAAGAAAATGACATGGTTAGAAAGATTACTATGGTAAGTCTATGGTGCATTCAAACGAATCCATCAGACAGACCACTGATGAATAAAGTAATAGAAATGCTGCAAGGACCACTTTCATCCATGCCATATCCTCCAAAGCCCGTCTTATTTTCTCCTGAAAGGCCACCACTACAAGTGTCACATATATCTTCATCCGATTGGGATGAGACAAATTCAATTATAGTATCAAACTAATTGTGCTATCTATAAATGAAATTATTAGTTCAGTAGGTCCCAAAGTGAAATAATTGTAACTTGTCAAAACTGGGTCAGGCATACACCTTTGGGAATCATTTTTTTGAGCTTCAAAACCAATTTTATATAGTTTTATCAATCATTTTAATGATCTTACATCTCATGAAAACATGCATATCCTCGCTTCTTTTTAGTAAGATTTTGTCCATTCTTTCCTAAGGAGGCCTTCTTTCCCCTATAACTAAGAGACTATGCCAATTGAACACCCAAAATGAGACCATAATGATTTTTTATACTCTAATCCATTGGTGCTCCTACAATAACAGCTTTCTGCATGTCCCATTCGGACATTATTTCTAGCAACATTACCGTCACCGTTAAAAGTGTGTCTGATGTCTAACACCGACACGACACATGTGATTGGGTTCAACAATTTATTTTTTCAAATTTGTATCAGTGTCGACATGTGTCAGTTACGCGTTGATGTTAGTGTTTGTAACAGTGTCTAACGCAACACTAACTTATAAAAGACTCAAATTATTAGTACTAATCTGAATGCCAATGATTATAAGAGAGTTCACAGTTCACACCCCTTGCAGATTCCTTTCCCTTCACACGATGGTCCGTCCCGAATCATTCTACTGTTTATAAAAATCAAAATAGCAGAATTCTCCATGTTCATTGCAACATAGTGTATGTACGTGTTAGCATAGCACACAAGAGAACATCACAAACTTGTATTTCTTAATCAACATATTTTCCCTCACATGTTTGTTTCGTTATTGAATTTTGAGTAGTATTTAATTCTGAATCTAAAATTTGAAAATAGGCTGCACAATGATAATCAAATAAAACTTAAGTTGAGTCCATACAGTAAATCCCATAAATCTATTGTGTATGTTGTATTGATTATTCAACTCAAAATTAACCGGAAGAGTGTGTTAGGATGATTGGATGAGGGAATTCAAATGTTTAAGTTGAATTTTATCAATTATAAAACTTCTCGTTTTGGTCAAGTCCTTGCAAATAATCGTTTGGCTATAGCCACACCATAACTTATGGTGTGTCTGCCTTGCCTGCTGGGTGCCTAGAGGACAGGGCAGATCCAGCGGTTTTTCACCGGTCTTCCAATCTTTCTTTGATGAGATTTTAAGACATATCCAACTATCATTGACTACAACAATAAGTTAATGTATCAAACTCTACATTTCAGTTTCCTAGAAACTTCACAAAGTATGGAAATTATGATGCATTGAAAGATGAAATTGATTTTTCATAATATAAACATGAAAGTGAAAGGGGGACTAAAATCAAATTAATTTTAAGCTGACTAAATCAAGATTTTATGTCTATCTCTAGAACGCCAATCACTCCTTTTAGTTCAATACATAAAAGGAACCTCTGCTCCATCACTCCTTTTGGTCAATACATAAACCAGTTCCTTTTAGTTCATTGATCTCTCAGAATGGCTTCCATGTTTAATATCCACTCTATCCTCCATATTTTTCAATTCATAGTCCTCTTGAAACTGATTCAGATACCTTTATATTTGAGCACAAATGAAGGTTGTGAGAATCTGTTTAATTGTGGAGCTATACAACAAATTGGTTTTCCTTTCTGGGGAGGGGATCGACCAAAAGAGTGTGGCCACCCTTTGTTGAATCTCACTTGTATAAACAAAATCAGCTACATAACAATCAATGAAGCCAAGTATCATGTTTTAGAAGCCAACCCTGATAAACATACTTTGAGAATCACCAAAGAGGACTATTTGCAAGGACTATGTCCAACAAAACATGTCAACACAACATTAGACACTGACCTCTTTGTTTATGGTCCTGACTACAATAATCTTACACTCTTCTATGGTTGTCTACCTTCAATTAATTTCCCTTCGAACGGGCGCTTTTCATGTCATTCAAATGGATATTCTGATGAATATGTTTATACTTGGTTTGGGTCTAATTTTGGTCCTCAAGCTTTTTCATGCCGAGAAAGTATGGTTGTTCCAGTCTTGAATTCGTTGATTGATGTTCGTGATTTGACTACAATACAAAGTGCAATCCGAGATGGATTTGTGGTGAGATGGATAGCTGGTATTGAAGATTGTGAGAAGTGTAAAATATCAGGTGGATTTTGTGGTTATAACTGGATTTCAAGGCAAACAACCTGCTACTGCGGAGACCAACCTTGTTCTAATCAATCTCAAGAATCTCCATCTTCAGGTATGTCTAAAGATTTTTGCTAATTGCATTTCTTTATTAATGACTAATGAGGTATATGAACATATGTTTATAAATAAGGCAATCTTTAACTTACAAATTGATTTTATAAGGACCCAGCTAGACTCAACCAAAATTCTTATATGCTATTATAGCCTATCAAAAATCCGTTATGTACTTGCAGTGAGTACAATATTAGAAAATAGGATTTCGTCTTTTGATCTCATGCAATGAGAATGCTCTCAAGAGGTGTATTTATAGCCTTTTGTGGGTTTGATTTCTCGTGACTTAGGCCCCAAGTAATTTTGGGCCCAAAGTTACGTTTAGAGCGCTCTAGATGTTTCTAGAAGCTCTTGGAGGTGGCACGCCTAGGGCCCAAAGTTGTTTATTTGGTGGTTGATTCAAAGTATACCTTTCTTTGTAAATTAATTCAAACTTCAAAGTATACCTTAATGTTGGTGGGATTTAGTATGGGAAAGCTAGTTTTTTCCCATCATGGGAAAGTTAGTTTCTTACTATTAGATTAAATATTGAACACAATTTTATCATGGTCTTTCAACACCAAATTTTTTCCACATCATCTTCCACCACTCATCACAAAACGTAGAGAAAGTGAACGAGATCTAGGTGTTAAACATGGTGATGGTGGTGTTTATGATGGTTCTATTCAGAGAGAGAGAGGAGAAGAGTAGGAGGTAGTGAGAGAAAGTGAGTAATCTGGTTTATGATTGTGTGGTTGAAGAGAAAGGGAGAAAAATCCGGTGTTGAGGGAGTATGATATGAGTGTGTGCTCCATAAGAAAAGTGTACTAAAGAACGAGACAACGAGTGAGAATAAGGTAGTACTTTTTTAAGAATAATGTAGTATTTACTACTAATTAAATTCTTTTAAGAATGCCTGCCAATTCAAGCAAGTACTACTTTTTTTTTGGGATTAATAATTAATCCACTAAAATTAAAGGCTCTTTCAAAACAAAAAAAATTAATCCACAAAAAAAGGTGAAGTTATCATAAATATAGTAATAATGTAGTAATTACTATTTTTTTTGGATTAATAATTAATCTTTTTTTTTTAGATATAATAATTAATCTTTTTTTTAGGACATGTATTCACGTTATCATGAATATAAAGTTGAAGTTATTTCTTGGAAAAAAAAACAGAGGTGAAGTTATCTGAGAGCATGTTTGGTGTGCGGTTTACGTCGGTTTTAAAATAAAATGTATACGATCTAAAATGAAATCATATATGGTTTGGTTTGGATGATCAATTAAATGAAATTTAATTTGGATCAGTTTTTCTTAATATTATACAGAAAATAATGTTTCACGTAAAATATAACATAAAAAAAAATATAGAGGTTAACTAGTATACTTTGTTAGTATACATTTATTTACGCATGTTTTTAATGATGTGTTGCCATATCAATTAATGAATATGAAAACACATATCAAGTAAATATATTTTAGGTAGAATGCAAAGATGCTACTGGAAGGCAAATCGTGACACGATTTTGACAAGCGTGACACAATTATGGGATAAGGTTGTAGTATTGTACTGTGTACGAGACTTATTGTTACATGATTCTCACAATCGTGACACAATTTTTACAGCTTCTAGACACTATATAAGCATTCATTGTTCATTTTTTTGAGTAAGGCTTCAAGAGAGAGAAATTTGGGAAATCAAAGGAGGTAACTTTAGGGTTGAGGGTCTTTGGTGAGGGTTCTCTTGAGAGGTTCTCTTGAGTTAAGAAACATTTGTAAACACTTTTGGTGAGTGAAAATCATTGAATGTCTTGTTCATTGGAGAGATGGAGAAAATGGTAGAAATTAGAGTTTGTTTTTTGTGAGCTTGTTGAAGCTAATTTCTTGTAATCCTTTTATATCTCTTTGTAAAGAACTCATTGATGGTGGGTTGAAGAGATCAATCTCTCCTCCAGAGTAGGTCAATTTGGACCGAACTGAGTAAACATTTCTTGGTATATTTGTTTATATTAAGTTTTTTTATCTTTTGCTTGTAGTTTTGTGCTTTTCACTTGAGATTACTTTGATATTGGTTACTATTTTCCTATGTTCCACATATCTAAGTTTATTGGTGTGAGATTTGAGTTTCAATTCACAACAATTGGCATCCACCGTGGGGCAAAAGGGTGAATTGGTTAAGTGAGTACCATGGGTTCAAAGTGGGACCTCGAAAAATTTACCGGAGATAATGATTTTGGGTTATGGAAGGTAAAGATGCAAGTCGTTTTGATACAACAAAAGTGTGAGAAAGCTTTGAAGGGTGAAAGTGCGTTGTCGGTCACCATGTAACAAGCACATAAGACTGAGATGGTGGACAAGACAAGGGGTGATATTGTCTTGTGCCTCAAGGATAAAATTTTGAGGATGTCGTGAAGGAACCTATTATGACATCGACGTGGTCAAAGTTGGAGTCATTGTATATGACCAAGTCTTTGGCTCATAGACAATTCCTAAAACAACAACTTTACTCATTTAAGATGGTAGAGTCAAAGGCCGTCATGGAGCAACTAACACAGTTCAACAAAATCCTTGATGATTTGAAGAACATTGAGGTGCATCTTGAGGATGAAGACAAAGTTATACTCTTGTTGTGTGCTCTACCAAGAACATTTGAATCCTTCAAGGATACCATGTTCTATGAAAAAGAAGGCAATGTCACCTTGGAGGAAGTCCAAACGGCTTTGAGAACCAAGGAGTTAACTAAGTCCAAGGACTAGCTGATGAAAATAGTGAAGGCCTAAGTGTTTCAAGAGGGAATGGTGGAGGTAGAGGTAACCCAGGAAGTCAAAGAGCGGTAACAAGTCAAAGTATAAGTGCTTTAAGTGTCACAAGATGAGTCACTTTAAGAGGGATTGTCCGGAGGACAATGATAACTCCGCACAAGTTATCTCTGAGGATTAAGAGGATGCGGGTGTTTTGGTGGTGTCTTTTTGGGGGAATGGAGAAGGTGATGTTTCTCACCTTGGTAATGATGCCTTGTAGAGCGGTGGTCGTTTGGAGAGACGTTAAACACTCAACATCAGTCTGAGGAGGCAATGGGAAGAATACTCAAGTTTGGTCTGGAGAGGCAGAGGTAAGAATACTCGTGATCAACATTTAAGGTAGAGTTGTGTCGCGCCATTTTTCGGAGATCAAGGCTATTTTATTAGCGTTTGACTCACTATCTTATTTCACGACTGAACATTTAATTTTAAGAGAAAAGGGGAAAAAAGTTCGAAACACCCCTTTGAAAAGATTTAGGGTTCGGGGGTTGGTTACATAAAGGGAAGGTGTTAGCACCCTTTATGTCCGTAGTACTCTACGGGAACCTCTTGGTTTTATTTAACGTTTTGTGCTACAACTTGCTTATTTTGAAAAAAGAGTTAGAGTGGTAAAGGAAAAAAGAGACCTACTTATCTACATTTTTTATTGATTTGGAAGGATGAGTGTCCTTTGCCTACGTACCCGTGAGGGATCAAAACCTCGTAGTTCGAGGTAAAAATTGACGTTTGATTTGTTTTTGTGTTTTTTATTAGTTTTGGAAAAGGTTTTAAAATGAAAGAAAGCCAAAGTGGCAAATGAGTATTTGTTTGTGTTTTTTAATATTTAAAGAAAATTACTTGAAATGGAATTAAATCGATTAATGTTTGATTAAGAAAATAAACTAAAAAGCAACGAATCACTTGATTTTGGAATCAAGGTTTATTGAAGAAAAATGTGTTTTTTGTGATTTTTGTTATTTGCATGTTTTTTGTT